>ERZ506957.1000-NODE-1000-length-11337-cov-4.443538_pt1 | contig 11337 bp, 9 predicted proteins | sample MGYA00512894_ERZ506957 | MGnify/ENA metagenome assembly ERZ506957
CACGACGCTCTTCCGATCTAGCCGTAAAGAGTAAATTCTACTTTTTTCAGAGGCCCATTGATCATTTTCTGCGCAAGAAAACCAATGCGGGCAGCACCGGCTGTGTGGGAGCTGGACGGACCGATCATATTTGGCCCCATGACATCGAATACACTGATAAAAGACATGTTCGTTCTCCTTAAAATTTGTATAAAAATAGTGTTTACATTTATGCAAAAAAATACAATTGATGTCCTTGTGATTGTATTGTATCATTCCCTGAAGAAGGAAGCAAATTTATTAAAAGGAAAGCAACAGAATAGAATATATAAAACTGTTTAAAATAAAAATAAAAAAAATTAAAAAAAGGTGTTGACAATTTGCTCACTTTGCAGTAGAATACATTTTGTTGTGAGCGACAAGTACTCATAAATACAAAATGTGCGTTTAGCTCAGCTGGATAGAGCGTTTGGCTACGGACCAAAAGGCCGGGGGTTCGAATCCTCTAACGCACGCTAATAAAAAATAAGACAGTGCAAATGTACTGTCTTATTTTTTGTTCAAGTCCGGGTCGGACTCGAACGGGTTCGATCTACGCTTCGCTCCGGTCGTTGCTAAACGCGTGCCACTGGCACGCAGCAACCTCTAACGCACGTAGAACCGCTAGAAATCAAGGCTTCTAGCGGTTATTTTTTTGATTGGCCAGTCCTGAAATTACTTCCATGAGAAGCGTTGGAAAATGTTCTGAAAGGAATTTTATAAAGGTTAGGCATGGACGTGGAAAAGGGCTATACAATAAATAAATGAAAAAGAAACGCTGGTTCCGGTAAATACCGGTTCCGGCGTTTCTTTTTATAATTTTCGGATCATTGCGCTTCCATGCAGATCGCATACAGGATCTGCAAACAGATGGTTTTTCAGACAGAATTCCCCGACCGCTTTTCGACATCCGGAAAACTGTGTACTGTACACATCGTGGATCAGGAGAACTCCTCCGGTGGCCAGGCGTTCATAGAACAGAGGAAGTGCGGCTGCAGTTGGAGCATAGAGATCTGCGTCCAGAGATACAAAACAAAAAGTTTCATCTGTGACATCGGAAAAGGTATCCGGAAACCATCCTTTGTGGATCACAGTACGTATAGGATCAGGCATAACATGAAGAACAGAGTCAATATCAGTAGAAGAAAAATCACCTGTTTTGGCACGGGACAGATTACCGGAGGCTTCTATTGTGATATCCTTTTCTGAAAAGCCCTCAAAAGTATCAAAAAGATGGATTTTTCGGTCTGGAAAGGCTGCACTGATCAGGGAAGAAAATTCACCTCGAAAAACACCTAGTTCTGCAACATTTCCCGGAATATCCAATTGATAGATCTGCTCAGATAAAAGACGCATAACAGCAACCCGTGCGTCAAACATGCGAAGGACGGAGGGATCACGAAAAGGTCCGTGATAACCTAAGTTTTCCATCTGCTTTATCATAGAATTGCGCCGTTCTTCATCCAGAACTCCCAGGATGACCAGATCCGGGAGAAGTGCTGCTGCAGTATCCGGAGAACAGACTGGAATATTTCCAATATATGATCCGTGTTTATGGGGGTCATTATCAGCAAAGCACAGGAGCTGACAGGGACTGCTGAGAAGTCTTGCGGTCATTTGTCCAATTTGTCCGGCACCAAATATTACAGTTTTATATACTGATTTTGCCATCATTTTGATGTAGCCTTTCTGTCAGCGCGAACCTGGATCATCTGTCCTGTGATGGAGATGGCGATTTCAGCCGGTGTTTCTGCTTTGATCTCCAGTCCTATAGGTGAGATGATATGGTTTAAATCTTGTTCATTAATGTTGTATTCTTCAATCAGACGGCGAAATACAGCAGCTTTTTTTGCACGGCTTCCAATGACGCCTATATAACATGCAGGTGTAGCGAGAAGCTGTGCCTGTACAATGGTATCATAGGAATGTCCACGTGTCATGACGCAGCAATAATCAGCAGCTGTAATAGAAACATACTGGTCCAGATGGTTGAAATCACAAAGTATTGTTTCAACTGCTCCTGGGAAAAGAGCAGGATTTGTAAATTCCGGCCGGTCATCCAGGACAACACAGCGAAAATCAACGCTTGCAAGGATTGGGACAAGCTTTTGTGAGACATGTCCGCCGCCGAATACATAGACAGTTCCTGAGGTTCCAATCTGTTCAGAAAACAGATCATAATCTTCACTGTGATATCGGTGTGGCTTTGTAGACAAAGAAGATAATACAGAAGAAGGAACATTGGCAGTTCCGATGAGACCGCATGCAGGACTGTAGAGGCTCACACCGGAGGTGGTGAGAAGATCGCAGATCAGCCAGAAATCTTTTCGCTCTTCATAGAATTTTTCAGCAGTTTCCGTGATTTCCATAATAATCGGATCGTTATGATCAAGATACTGGAAAAAGGCCGTAACATCACCACCACAGATCATACCAATATTTTCAACATCTTTATGATTCAGCCGGAATTCATGCTCGCAGGATTCCTTTTTTTCAAGAATATCCAATGCCATACATTCAGCACGATATTCTACAGCTCCACCTCCGATGGTTCCGGAAATTCTGCCGTTTTTTCCGACCAGCATGCGGGAACCGGCACCTCTTGGTGTAGACCCTGAGGATGCTGTAACGGAAACAAGTACAAGATCGTTTCCCTCCAGGAATTGTTGTTTTATTGTCTGAAATAATGTTCTCATATAATAAAATACCTCCTAACTAAATTAAGTGATTTTTCTGCTCCAGTTGTGTACGTCTGCCCGCCTGAACTAAAGCGTGATATGGCAGAGTGATTGTATCATGTCCTGCAGTTTGCGGGCTTGTTCTAACTGCTGCTCATGAGCTTTGCGAGCTTCCGGACTTTTGCATTTACTCATGCTGTCGGCAAATCTTTTTTCTATGGTTACACGCTGTGTTTCCTGAATCAGTTTATCAGCCAGAAATACAATAGCTGCTTCATCCAGCGTGGCTTCCAACAGACCATGGTGCTGTGAAATGATCTGGCTGATCTCAGGATAACCTAACTGTAAGAAAAGTTCACCGCCTGTTTTTGTGTGATGCCTCTGAAGTCTGGCAATATCATGCAGAAGTGCACCGGAGCGAACAAGCTTCTGGTCAAAGATATAACCATTGGATTCCAACATATTGCATAAACAACAGGCAAGTTCAGTAACAGCATCACTGTGAGCTTGTACGTGACGGGGCAGAGAAACAGCATCGCGAAGCCTGAGACATAACCCGTCATTTAATTCAGGATGAGGCAGTATATAACTGGGATCAGAGAAAGAAATATTATTTTTTTCATTCACTTCCAGATGATAGTAAGAGCCGCAGGGCAGACGAAACCGCTGCCTGCTGTACATATCAGAATGTAATGCATGTAAATAAGAAGAGATTACATCTGTATGAGTTACCACTGCAATATCACCTTCAGAAGCGCAAAGAATCTTATGAACTGCCTGCGAAAAGCGAAAACCAGATGCAGCAGGAGTTTCTGCTCCCGGGATCGGATGATCAGGGTTATTTCCACGCGCTTTATAAATGTCCGGCCATCTCTGGCGTATTTCATCAAAAGAAAGGCCATCCCATTCTCCCAGATTTCGTTCTGACAGATCAGAAACAATGATATGTGGAAGCTCAGGTGCCATATGGCCTGCTGTCTCAACAGCTCTTAACAAAGGACTGCAGTATACCCCTGATATTTTATCGGACAATTCTTCGTTAAGAAGGACTGCCTGCAGATGTCCAAGCATGGATAGAGAGAAATCTGTCTGTCCTACACAGTAAGAATGTTCATCTGGATACTGTGGTTTTCCATGCCGGACCAGATAAAGGTTACGCATTTAAAAACCCTCCGAAACATTCTTCAAATATTTTTTTTGAACAGGAACGTGTTTCTTCTGAAAAACGGGCATATCGTTTCAGAAATTCTTCGCCGTATGGTGTCAGTTCGCTATGGCTTCCCCTTGTACCGCCCTGGCTTCTGATGATCAGAGGTTCATGAAGCTGTGATTCCAGGGTATGGATCAGGTTCCAGCTGGTAGAATAGGAAATGTGCATGCGCTCACAGGCATCGCGGACAGATCCTGTTTCATGGATCAGTGTAAGCAGCGAATAGAGTTTTTCATCAAAAAAAACTTTTTCCCGGGCTAGCTGAATATGGATTTCAGAACGGATCAGGCTCTGGTTGTGTATGCGGAGAAGTTCAGCATAATCCTCTGGTGTATCAGCATCATGAATAATACCGGGATCCTTTACATTAAGATAATACATGGGTTCCCCGCAGTTATCCACAGCACCTTTAAGTCCTGATTTTCCGTCATCACTTAGGATGGAATCAATCAGTGTGGAACGGATCAGAATGGGATGACCGGGATTGCCATTACAGACCGGAGTTACAAGGGGACGCCCCAGAGAGAGCATTTGAGTGACTGTCTGGGCTGTGAACAGCGGAACATCAACAGGTGTAAAGAGTACCGTATCCACTTTGTCTTTCAGATACTCAAGTCCGATTCGGACAGAATCAAACATATGAGTGTTTGCATAGTTCTCATTTCGAAGAAAGACTACATTATTGGAAGCCAGGTGGCATTCCAGAACATCTGCATGATATCCGGTTACCACTACTACTTTGGAGATTCCGGCCTGCCGGAAATTATTGATCACGCGCTGTGCGATGGAAATGGAGCCAAGCTGAAGCATGGGTTTAAAGTCTCCCATTCGTGATGATTTCCCCGCAGCCACGATGAGGGCGCCTGTCTGCATTCAGATACCTCCTTTTTTCAATGATATTATACAAATTTGATATTATTATAACATATAAAAGAATAAAAATAGTTAAAATTTTAAATAAAACAAAATAAAATTGTCTGCAATATATAAAATAGCCAACTATTAATTATTTGTAATTTGTATAATTGTGCAAAATTATGGTAGTATGGATATATAAAATAACGTGGACAGGAGAACTTTTTTATGGATAAGATTTTTGAGATTACCGCAAAAGAAGTTACTGTACAGGTAAAAGATGAGCGTACAGGGGTTGTATATAGCCGGACGCTTCCCATCGATTATTATGAGAATGCAAATGTTTTAAAGCTCAGCGGTGAGAATCTGGACGGGAGCAGCTCTTCCATTGTTTTCTATTCCGCCAGAGGAATAGAGAGACTGAAAGATCTGACAGGCAGGGGAGCTGACCATGATTCGTGCGGAACACATAAGCCTGAAGATCAGTAAGATTGAAATGAATTTTTTTAAAAGGAGGAATGGGACATGATTAAAAAGACATTGAAGATTAATGGTGTTGAGAGAATACTTATTCTTGATAAGGATGAGACACTGGTGCAGGTGCTCCGTGATCACCTTCTTCTTACAGGATGTAAGATTGGCTGCGGTGAAGGTCACTGTGGAGCCTGTAATGTTATTATGAACGGAAAAGTCACAAGATCCTGTATCTACAAGATGAGCCGTGTTCCCGATCATGCAGAGATCACAACCATTGAAGGTGTGGGAACACTTTCTGATATGCATCCGATCCAGGTTGCATGGATGGCATATGGATGCGCACAGTGCGGTTTCTGTTCACCGGGATTTATTATTTCAGCAAAAGTGCTTCTGGACAATAATCCAAGTCCTACCCGTGAGGAGGTAAGAGACTGGTTTAACAAACAGCGTAATCTCTGCCGTTGTACAGGCTATAAGCCGCTGATCGATGCTACTATGGCTGCAGCAGCAGTTATGCGCGGCGAGATGACAAAGGAAGACCTTGTGTTCAAACAGACAGGTGATTCTATTGTTGGAACAAATTATATCCGTCCGTCAGCAGCACAGAAGGTAACAGGTACCTGGGACTTTGGTGCAGATGATGCATTAAAGATGCCATCAGGAACACTTCGCCTTGCTCTTACACAGGCAAAGGTTTCTCATGCAAATATTCTTAATATTGACACAGCAGAAGCAGAGAGTATGCCTGGTGTTGTTCGTGTTATCACAGCAAAAGATATTAAGGCAGCAGGCGGAACCAATAAGATCAATGGTCTTGTAATGCTTCCAAAACACAACAAGACAGACGGTTTCGAACGTCCTGTACTTTGCGATGAAAAAATCTTCCAGTTTGGTGATGCGATTGCCATCGTAGCTGCTGATACAGAAGAGCATGCAAGGGCAGCAGCAGAAGCAGTTAAAGTTGAGATCGAAGAGCTTCCTGCATATATGAATGCAATGGATGCCATCGCACCGGATGCGGCAGAGATTCATCCCGGTATTCCAAACGCATTCTTTGAGACAAACTGTATCAAGGGTCCTGATTTTGACTGGGACAGCATTCCGGATTCACAGCAGGTTGAGATCGAATCTTACTGTTCACGTCAGCCTCATCTTCATCTTGAGCCGGACTGCGGTTATGGTTACATTGACGAAGACGGTATGATAACTGTTCATTCCAAATCCATTGGTATCCATCTGCATATGCCTATGATCGCTGATGGTATCGGTGTGCCAATGGAGAACTTACGAATTGTTCAGAACCATGCAGGAGGAACCTTTGGTTACAAGTTCTCTCCTACAAATGAGGCTCTGATCGGCGCTGCTGTTAAGATCCTTGAACGTCCTGTGTCTCTGGTATTTAATCAGTTCCAGAATATTACTTATACAGGAAAGAGATCCCCTGCATTTATGAATATCAAGCTTGCAGCAGATGAAAATGGTAAGCTTCTTGCACTCTGGGGCAATAACTATGTGGATCATGGTCCATACTCAGAATTCGGTGATCTGCTTACAATGAGACTTTCCCAGTTTACAGGTGCAGGCTATGGAATCAATTCTATCCGTAACAAATCTACAACAGTGTTTACAAACCATGCATGGGGTTCAGCATTCCGTGCTTACGGATCTCCTCAGTCTTATATGGGATCTGAGATTGCGATAGATGTTCTGGCTGCAAAGATGGGAATCGACCCCTTCGATATCCGTGAAATGAACTGTTACAAAGAATCAGAAGGCAGTACGATCCCTACAGGTTATCCGCCTGAAGTATACTGTGAAGAAGAACTGTTCAAGACAGCTCGTCCACTGTATGAAGCAGCTAAGAAACGTGTGGCTGAAAAGAATGCAGCTTCTGATGGGAAGATCAAATATGGTATCGGTGTATCTCTCGGTGTATATGGCTGTGGTCTTGATGGTGTTGATACATCAAACGCATTTGCAGAGCTGAATCCGGATGGAACAGTTACAATGTATGCTGCATGGGAAGATCACGGACAGGGCGCTGATATGGGGGTTCTTGTATCATCACATGAAACACTTCGTCAGGCAGGAATCAGACCGGAACAGATCAAACTTGTTATGAATGATACCAAGACATGTCCTAATGCAGGTCCTGCAGGTGGATCACGTTCACAGGTTATGTCAGGTAATGCATGTCGTCTGGCAGCAGAAAACCTTGTGGCAGCCATGAAGAAAGAAGACGGAACCTTCCGTACTTATGATGAGATGGTGGCTGAGGGTCTTGCAACAAAATATGAAGGTAACTGGGTGACAACCTTCTGTGCAGATCATCCGATCGATCAGGATACAGCACAGGGTGATCCGTTTGCAACCTACATGTATACGATCTTCCTTCCGGAAGTTGCTGTTAATACAGAAACAGGTAAAGTTAAAGTTGAAAAATTTACCTGTGTGGCTGACGTAGGTACCATCATGAACAGACTTCTTGTAGAAGGCAACTTCTACGGTGGCCTTGTACAGGGTATTGGTCTTGCTCTTACAGAAGATTTCGAGGATCTGAACCATGATACTTCTCTGAAGAACTGTGGCATTCTGTATCCAAATGATGCGCCGGATGATATTGAACTTCATTTCAATGAAACATATCGTCCAAGCGGTCCTTACGGTGCTGCCGGCTGTGGTGAGGCTCCGCTGGATGCTCCTCATCCTGCAATCCTGAATGCAATCTACAATGCTACAGGCGCACGTATCACACGTGTTCCTGCCCGTCCTGAAAAGGTTCTTGCAGCATTAAAGGAACTTGAGAAATAACTGTCAGTATAATTTTATCATGTGATATAATAAGGGGAGACGGGAGACTGTCTCCCCTTTGGAAATGAAAGGAGTATCGGGTTATGACATATATACAGGAAAGAGGTTCCACTCATGTTTATCACGTAAATCGAATGTCAAAGGAAGAGATGGATCATATGATCAGCCTCTGTGTTCATGAACAGCCGGCGTACTGTGTTGCAGCCTGTCCTTTCAAAGCAGATACAAAAGAAATGCTGTTTTATGCTGCAAAAGGAAACTTTAAGAAAGCTCTGGCTATCTATGAAAAGATCACACCATTTCCCATGATCCTCTGTAACGGATGTACTGCACCATGTGAGGAAAAATGCAGACTCTGTGAGCTGGGTGATGGCATATCCATACGTGAAGTAGAGCGTGCCATTGTACGATATGGGGAACCTGGAAAACGGAGCAGTGTATTTCGTATCAGAAAGAAAAAAAAGGCTGTGATCTTTGGCTCAGGATTGTTCCCGCTGTTTCTTGTAGGGGAACTGGAAAAGAAGATGTATCCTGCAACCATTTACTGTCAGGAGAAAGATTATGAAGCCTATATTGCAGCAGCAGCTCCGGAGCTTTTGGAATCAGATCGCAAAAATGAGGTAAAACGTCTCAGTTCCATGGACCTTTCCTTTGAATTCGGATGCAGTCTTGACCTTCCGTTTATCAGAGCGAAAATGAAGGAGGCAGATGTGGTCTGTGCTTCAGAGGAGGTGGCCAAAAAGCTGGCTCCAGAGGAAACAGCAGACGCAGAGATCATGCTGAGAGAACAGGCGGGAATTGTCAGCGGTCCGGTCCGGTCTGTGATGGATGCGGCTTTTGCTGCAAAGAGAGCTGCCCTGACTGTAGACCTCCTTGTACAGAATCTTTCGCCCCACAGCAACAGAGGCAGTGAAGGAGCAGTTACCACCAGGCTTTATACAAATATGGACGGGATGAAAGGCTCCAAAAAGATTCCCTGCAGCACAGATGGATATTCAAAAGAAGAAGCTATTGAGGAAGCAAAGCGATGCATTCAGTGTCACTGTGATGAGTGTATGAAAAGCTGTGTCTATTTAAGGGAATATAAAAAGCATCCGGGTCTTCTTGCACGTGAGATTTATAATAATACCCAGATCATTATGGGAGATCACCAGATGAATAAACCGATGAATTCCTGTTCACTCTGCGGACAGTGTACTGTAACCTGTCCAAATGGGTTTGATATGAGCCAGGTCTGCAAATCTGCAAGAGAAAACATGGTATCTACAGACAAAATGCCTCTGGCACCTCATGAATTTGCACTGATGGATATGCTGTTCTCCAATTCGGAGGCTTTCTTATGCAGACCTCAGCCGGGATATGAAACCTGCAGATATGTATTTTTCCCAGGATGTCAGGCAGGAGCTATAGCGCCGGATGTTGTCACAGAGGCATATGAGGATCTGTGCAGGAGGACAGAGGGCGGTGTTGCTCTGATGCTGGGATGCTGTGGTGCTATCAGTGAATGGGCAGGACGCTATGAAATGACAGAAAAGGTAAATGAACAGCTGAAGCAGGAGCTTGCAAAACTGGGAGATCCTATGATTATAGCAGGCTGTCCAAGCTGTATGAAACAGTTAAAAGAGAGTCTTGGCGCCAAAGTCACAGGAATCTGGGAGATCTTAAAGGAAATCGGACTTCCCGGACAGGCAAAAGGACTGGAGATACCTGTTGCAATACATGATGCCTGCGGTGCCAGGGGAGATACACAGACACAGGATACAATAAGAGAGCTTCTTGCAGATATGGGGTGCACTGTTGTAAATACAGAATATTGCAGAGATCGGTCTCCCTGCTGCGGATACGGCGGACTGACTGCCTACGCTAATAAAGAGATGGCAGATAAAATGACAGAAAAGTGTCTGGAACGATCCGATTGCCCATATATAACGTACTGCATGGCATGCAGGGACCGATTTGTCAGGGAAGGCAGGGAATCCAGACATATCCTGGAACTTCTGTATGGTATAAATGCCGCCAATATGCCGGATATCAGTGAGAAACGCTACAACCGGCTTGAGCTAAAAGAGAAGCTTTTAAAAAATATATGGAATGAGGAACTGATGATGGAGAAAAAAGATTATACCGTTGCATATACAGAAGATGCCATCAGTATGATGGATGAACGTATGATCCTGAAAAGCGATGTGGAGTGTGTATTATCAGATTACAGAGAAAATCAGGAAGCGATCTTTGATGAAGAGACAAAAGAACTGGTGACAAGGAGCAGACTTGGAAATGTTACATTCTGGGTGAGATTTGTGGAAACAGAAGAAGGGTATCTGGTACGCAGAGCATACAGTCATAGAATGAATATTATGAAAAGGGTGGGACAGTAATGGCAGTAGAGAGAACATATTATACCATTGATCCTGAGGGAAAGCTGACCTGCATGAAATGCAAGGTTCCTCTTGTAAAGGGAAAAGCAAAATTTATGTATCTGGAGAACGGTTTTCCTGTTGAGATGCCGGTCTGTCCCAAATGTGGCTTTGTCTATGTTCCGGAAGAGCTGGCTCTTGGAAAGGTTTTGGCAGTGGAACGTGCACTGGAGGATAAATAGATGAACAGACACCCCGGAGGGGAAGAGCAGACAATTCATCTTCTGAAAAGCATAGAATTGAAAAAAGGAATGAAAGCTCTGGATCTGGGAGCAGGAGAGGGAGAGACCGTGCGGATCATGAAAGCATTTGGTCTGAATGTGCAGGGTGTGGATCTTGTTCCGCGAAGCAGTGAGGTGCAGCAGGGAGATTTTCTGACCCTTCAGTATGCAGCAGACAGTATGGATCTCTGTATCAGCCAGTGTGCATTTTTTGTCAGCAGAGATCAGAAAAAGGCAGTCTCTGAATGCTGGCGTGTACTGAAAAAGGGAGGATTTCTTTTGCTGTCAGATCTGGATCCGGGCAATCTTCTGGAAATTGTGAAAGAAACAGGGTTTACGATTCTCTGTCAGGAGGATCAGACTGCTCTCTGGAGAGAATATTATCTGGAAGCAATCTGGAATGATTCATTCTGCTGCGAGGATCATAAGCTTCTGCAGAAAGAATATAAAGGAAAGAAGCTGCGCTATACCATGTTGGTTGGCAGAAAGGAGTAACATATGGATCTCTATGAAAGAATCATAGAACTTAGCAGTATGGGGTATCATTGTTCTCAGATGATTATGATTTTGACACTGGAAACGATAGGGGAAGAGAATCCACAGCTTGTAAAGGCTTTGGGAGGTCTTGGCGGCGGCATCGGTTACTGTGG
>ERZ506957.1017-NODE-1017-length-11261-cov-4.690880_pt1 | contig 11261 bp, 10 predicted proteins | sample MGYA00512894_ERZ506957 | MGnify/ENA metagenome assembly ERZ506957
GGGCGCCCAGACGCATCCCCCGCAGCAGGTGCTCCATCAGCAGGGTATCCACCATCGACATTTCATCCACGATGACCGCATCGGCGGGCAGGGGGTTCTTTTCCCCGCGCTTAAAGGTCAGCACCTCGGTTTTTGGCTCCACCTCCAGCAGCCGGTGGATGGTACTGGCCTCCCGCCCGGTGATCTCCGCCATGCGCTTGGCGGCACGGCCGGTGGGGGCCGCCAGCGCCACCTTTTCGCCCCGCTGCTCCAGCAGCGCCAGGATGCCCCGCAGAGTGGTGGTCTTGCCGGTGCCGGGGCCGCCGGTCAGGATAAACAGACGGCTCTGCACCGCTTCGGCAATGGCGCGGCGCTGCACCGGGTCGTAGGTAATGCCCTGTGCCTGCTCCAGCTCGTCCAGCTCGTCCTCCATTGGCTCCAGCCGGGGCGGCTGTAATTGCAGCGCAATGCACACCCGGCTGGCCACATAGCTTTCCGCCCGGTACAGCGGCTGCAGGTAGATGTATTCCTTCTCCCCCACGGCATAGGCCGCCAGGGTGTTGTCTTCTATCAGTGTTGCCAGGGTATTCTCCAGTCCCTCCGGCGCCGCCTGCAAAAATTCCGTGGCAAGAGAAAGCAGCTTTCCTTTGGGCAGACAGGTGTGGCCGCTGCGGCTATTGACCCGCAGGATGTACTGCAAGCCCGCCCCCAGGCGGCAGGGGTCCTCCCCCGCCACACCAAAGTGTGCCGCCATACGGTCCGCCTCCTCAAATTCCACCCCGATCTCCTCACAGCAGAGGGCATAAGGGTCGCTTTTCAGCACATCGGCGGTATTGGCGCCCCAGCGCCGCCAGGCTTTTATCGCCGTCGCGGCCGGCAGCCCCAGGGAAGCCAGTAAGCTCATCACGCTGCGGATGCCGAACTGCCGCTGGTATTCCTCCCCTATTTTTCGGGCCTTTTCAGCCGAGATGCCCCGCACCTCAGTCAGCCGTTCCGGTTCCTTTTCTATGATGGTGAGGGTATCATCACCGAAGCGTGCCACAATGCGCCCCGCCAGCGCGGGGCCCAGACCCTTTACCGCCCCGGAGGACAAGTACTTGCGGATGGCCCCGGCCGTTGCAGGCAGGGTGCGCTCTATAAGCTCCGCGCGGAACTGCACCCCGTAGGTGCCGTGCACCTTATAGCTGCCAGTCGCAGTAATTTCTTCCCCCTCGGCGATCTCCGGCACCTCGCCCACCACTGTCACAGGGTCACCGTCCAAATCCACCAGCAGCACGGTAAAGCCGCTTTCTTCGTTGTGGTAGGTCACATCCTCCACCGTCCCGGAGATCTTTTCCAGCTCCTGTTCCATTGCTTTGCGGCTCACCGTCCTTTCCTTTTGGTATGCGCAAATCCGCTTTTGGCGGCTAAAATCGGCGCTGGCTGCGTCGCCGCCCCTTGACAGGCATCAGCCCGTCTGCGCCGGGCATAAGCCTGCCTGCGGGCGCCTTCTTGCCATCATCCGGTTTTCCCCGCCAAAAAGCATCCCTGCGCTTATCAATCATTTTCCTTTATCATACACCATTTTTCTGCCTGGGGCAAATCCAAAGTATCAATATTCCGGTCCCGGCAGTACCGCCGGCAGATCTCCCGTGCCTCCGGCTCCAGCGGCAGCAGCACGGTGCAGGGCAGCCCGCCCGTTTCTCCGCGGTGCAGCAGGCGGCAGCAGCCTATCAAGCTGCTTTCGGTATAGTCGGCGTCCTCCGGCACCCGCAGGTACAGTCGGCAGCCCTGTGGCGCTTTGGGCGGGACGATCAGATCCACCAGCACCGCCACTACCCGCACCAGCCCGATGATTGCCAAATATCCTGCCAACAGCCATAAAATTTCCTTCAGCACAATGGATCACCTCCCGCCATCCTATGCCCGCGGTTGATTTTTGCCCCGATTGCGGGTATAATAAAAGAACTATTCTGCATTTTATCCTATAAAAAGACAGGAGCTTACGCTATGGCCAGTAATAAATACAAAAAACGCCGGATCGGGTTCGTCATCCTGCTGCTCCTCCTGCTGCTCATTGCGGTGGGGGTCATCACGGTGACGGGCGAGATAAACGGCGGCAAAAAAACCGGCGAAACGGTCACCGTCACCATTGAACAGGGCAGCGGTACCTCCGCCATCGCCCAAGAGCTGAAGGACGCCGGCCTTATCGGCAATACCACCCTCTTTAAGCTGTACAGCCGCACCCATGGCGGGGACGGCCGGTACCAGTACGGCGACTTCACGCTGGAAAAGGGCAGCAGCTATCAGGAGCTCATCGATGCCCTCTGCTCCACTGTCAGCTACCGGGAAACGGTGACCCTCACCCTGCCGGAGGGCTGGAACTCCTTCCAGATGGCAAAGGCGGCAGCCGCAGCGGGCTTATGCACCGAGGAAGAATACCTGGCCGCCGCCAATGCCATCGATTATGACTTTGACTGGATGAAGGATATCAGCACCGATGAAAATAAGCTGACGGTGCTGGAGGGCTTCCTGTATCCCGAGACCTACTCCTTCTACACCGATGCCACCGCACGGGATATCGTCACCACCCAGCTGCGGGAGTTCGAGAAAAAGGTGCTGACCGAGGAAAACAAAACGGCTCTGAAGGACAGCGGCTTTACCCTGGAGGAATGGGTCATCTTCGCCTCCATCGTGCAGAAGGAAAGCGCCAGCGTGGAGGAGATGTACAATGTTTCCTCGGTATTCCACAACCGCCTTTCCAATGCCAGCGAATACCCCATGCTGCAAAGCTGCACCACCAATAATTTCATCTGGGACTATGTGGAGCCCTACTACAATGACAATGTGCCACAGGCGGTGCTGGATGCCTACGATACCTATGACCGCAACGGTCTGCCCATCGGCGCCATCGCCAATGCGGGCAGCGATGCCTTCGATGCCTCCCTGCACCCCAATGATACCCCCTATTATTTCTTTGTCACCGATGTGGAATACACCCACTACTACGCCGTCACCTATCAGCAGCACCTTGCCAATATCGAAAAGGCCAAGGCCGTGAATGCCAAGCATGGCATCAATGGGCTGGTAACCGGCTAAAAAAATAAAATAATTTGCGGCATTTCTATCTTTTCTTGCAATCCTTGCAGGGAATTCACAGAAATGCCGCACTTTATTTACAGAACCTTGTTCTACTGCTTTTCCCGCCCCTGTTATAATGATGATGCCGGGCTTTCTCTTGCAGGGGAAGGCCCCCGACAGCAAAGTGCCCGAAAAGAGCCGACCCCGCCGGCCGGAAAAACCGCGGGCTGCCGTTTCTCTTTCGGGCAGCAAAAAAGAAGGAGGACCCCATGAAAAAATCACTTCGTTCCCTACTGGCCTTTCTCATTGCGGCCACAGTGCTGTGCTGCATCGCCATGGCGGATACCGGTCCCAAGCCCAGCGCCAGCTTCACCTTTACCGGTATGCCCGATGAGGATTACTATGTCACCATGCTGGCCGAGGTGGATGCCTATGGCCCTCACCGGGTCCATCAGCCGGGAAGCGAGATCCCCGGTTATGTACTGGAGCAGGGCGAGCAGGACCCCGCCTACCCCGCATGGCAGAAATTCGTGGACTACAAGGACCCCGACGGCTACTATTTCCTCGAGGATCTGTTCGAGCAGTGCCACGGCGATGACGAAGCCGGATGGCGCTATTTCCCTCCGGAGCGTTTTAAGCTGCTGCTCTACTTCCCCGAAAGCGACACCTTCCTTTGCAGTACCGTCACCGAGCGCTACGCCTTCGATAGCGTCTACCGTCTGGATCTGGGCGGCAAATCCCCCGCCGAGATCGCCGCACTGACCCTCACCGGCCCCGACGGCGACCCCATCCCCTCCCCTGCCGGGGAGATCACCCTGGATAAAGCCGACGGCACGCATCAGCAGATCGTCGGTTTCTTCGGGCGGCTGGGCATCACCCTCGTCATCGAGCTGGCGCTGGCGTGGGGCTGGAAATACCGCAAGGGCAGCCAGCTTTTGTTCATCGGCGTCGCCAATCTCATCACCCAGTGCCTGCTGAATGCCTCCCTGCTATACTGGGGCGCCCGGGAGACCAGCCGCGGGGCCATCATCTTCTGGTACATCCTGCTGGAGCTGGCCGTCACCGGCATTGAGGCTGCCGCCTATGCCTACCTGCTGCCCGGCACCGACCGCAAGGACCCTGCCGTGTGCCGCCATGCCGCCCTTTACGCCCTCTCTGCCAATCTGCTTTCCTTCCTCGGCGGGCTGGCCCTCTCCGAGGTCTTCCCCATCCTGTTCTGACCCCGTTTTTTCGCATCCCCGCCCCCGACGGTGCAGCCCCCTGCCCGGCCGGGGGCTTTCTGCTGCCCGCGGGCACCGGGCCGCAGGCCGTTTCGACTGCGTCGAAACACACGGGCTCCGCCCGTGTCGGCGGCTGCGCCGCCGGGCCTGCGGCCCGCCCGCCCCCTGCACAAACCTCCCCCTCCCCCCTTGACAAACCCCCGCCCCCTGCATTACAATAGCACTAATTTGAGAATAAGTTTCAAATACAAATTCTCCGATAGGAGGAACCTCCATGAAAGAAAGCTATCAAACCCGCCAGGGCGCTTTGATTCTGCAAACCATGCAGAATCTTGCCGGCCCCGTCACCGCCGAGGCCCTTTGTGCCATCCTGCGGGAGCAAAGGGTCAGCAAGGCCACCGTTTACCGCCACCTGGAGCGCCTGACGGCCGCCGGGCAGCTGCGTCGCTTCTCCCCCGCGGAGGGTGCGGCCGCCTGCTACCAATATGTCGGCGACCACCACGACTGCCACCTGCACCCCCACATGGTGTGCGAGTGCTGCGGGCGGCTGTTCCACTTGGATTGCAGCCAACTGGAGGCACTCTCGGAACACATCCGGGAGCACCACGGCTTTTTCATCGATTATAAAAATACCATTCTGTATGGGGTATGCACTGCCTGTGCCCAAAAGGAGGCCCATCCATGACCCTGATTCAATGCTGCGATCTTTCGCTGGGGTACGAGGGCAAATGCGTCCTCTCCCACCTGGAGCTTTCGGTGCAGGAGGGGGATTACCTTGCCATCGTGGGCGAAAACGGTGCGGGCAAATCCACCCTGCTCAAAGGCATCCTGGGACTGATCCGCCCCACCGGCGGGCATATTCACTTCCACCTGCCGCCTAAGGAGATTGGTTATCTGCCCCAGCAAACGCCCATTCAGCGGGATTTCCCCGCCTCGGTCATGGAGGTCGTCCTCAGCGGCCTGCTGGCAGCAAAGGGCTTTGCCCCTTTTTACACCCGCGCCGACCGCGAAACGGCCCTTAGCAAGCTGCGCCTGCTGGGCGCGGAGGACCTGGCAAACCGCTGCTACCGGGAGCTTTCCGGCGGGCAGCAGCAGCGGGTGCTGCTGGCACGGGCCCTGTGCGCCGCCGGCCGCCTGCTGCTTATGGATGAGCCCTTTACCGGGCTGGACCCCACCGTCACCAATGAGCTGTACGATGTGGTGGACAAGCTGAACCACGAGCAGGGCGTCACCGTCATCATGGTCACCCATGATGTCCCGGAGGCCCTGCGCCATGCCAGCCGCATCCTGCACCTGGGGGCGGAGCATTTTGACGGCACAGCGGAGGAATACCGCCAAAGCCCCCTCTACCGCCGTCTGATGGGAGGTGACCTCAATGCATGATCTCCTTTCCGGCCTGTTTTCCTATCCCTTTATCCAGCGGGCGCTCATCGCCGGTACACTGGTGGCGCTCTGCTCGGCGCTCTTAGGGGTCAGCCTGGTCCTCAAGCGCTATTCCATGATCGGCGATGGGCTTTCCCATGTAGGCTTCGGCGCTATGGCGGTGGCAATGGCACTGGGGGCTGCCCCATTGGCCGTTGCCTTGCCGGTCGTTATCCTGGCCGCGTTTTTCCTGCTGCGTCTCAGCCGCGGCAGCCGTCTGGCCGGGGATAGTGCCATTGCACTGGTTTCCAGCGGAGCGCTGGCCATTGGCGTGGTGGCTACCACCCTCAGCAGCGGCAGCAATGTGGATGTAATGAACTACCTCTTCGGCAGCATCCTTACTATGACCGCCGCCGATGTAAAGCTGGCTGTCCTGCTTTCGCTGGCTGTATTGCTGCTGTTCCTGCTGCTGTACCACCGCATCTTTGCCGTCACCTTCGATGAGACCTTTGCACGCGCCACCGGCATCCGCGCCAATCTCTACAACATGGTACTGGCCCTGCTCACTGCCGTTACCATTGTCATCGGCATGCGCCTGATGGGTACCCTGCTCATCTCCAGTCTTATCATCTTCCCGGCCCTTTCGGCCATGCGCATCAGCCGCAGCTTTCTCGGCGTGACGGTCGGGGCGGCCGTGCTTTCGGTGGTCTGCTTCTGGGTGGGGGTACTGGCCTCTTTCCTGCTTTCCACCCCCACCGGCGCCAGCGTCGTCCTGGTGGATCTGGCTGTCTTTTTGCTGCTTTCCCTCTACGGTCTGCTGCGCCGCCGCAAATAACGCAAAGTGAGTGCTGCATTTTTGCAGCCGGTATAGTATAATATAGCTTAGAGCCTGCTTATGGGGCCCGCAGGGCACCGCTCCGCGGTGCGACGGGCTTCGCCCGTCCCCGGCGGCTGCGCCGCCGGCCCTGCGGGCCCCCACCCTGCCCCCTGCATCTATCCTCCCACCCCGAAAGGAGCCACCCCCATGACCGATATCAACCGCCGTAATACCAGCGAGATCAGCGAGCTTTCCCGCGCCGTCTTTGAAAATCCGCAGGTCTTTGTCGACCGCGCCGAGAGCCGCTTCCGTGACCAGCTGCGCGGCATGACCGAAAAAGTAGCGGCCAGCGGCAGTCACATCGTGCTGCTGTGCGGCCCCTCCTCCTCCGGCAAAACCACCACCGCCAATCTTCTCGTCTCCGATCTTTCCGCCCTGGGACGGCGGGCGGTGCGTATCTCGCTGGATGATTTTTACCGTAACCGGGATGTGATGCCCCTGTGGGAGGACGGCACCAAGAATTTTGAATCCATCGAAGGCTTGGATCTGGAATGCTTCAGCACCAGCGTCAATACCCTGATGCGGGAGGGCCACGCCGAATTCCCCATCTTCGATTTTTCCGCCGGCAAGCGCTCCCCCCTCTCCCGCCCCATGGAGTACGATGAAAACACCATCCTCATTTTTGAGGGCATCCACGCCCTGCAGCCGCAGCTGCGTCAGGGCCTGGCCAGCAGCAATTTCGGCATCTACATCCACCCCAATACCAGCTATGTGGATCAGGATGGCCACACCCTGCTGGATGCCCGCGACCTTCGCCTGACCCGCCGCATCATCCGGGATAACCTGCACCGCGGCACCCCACCGCTGGGCACCATGCAAATGTGGAAGGATGTGCTGCGCGGCGAGCTGCTGTACATGAAGCCCAGCAGCGGCACCGCCGATGTCTTCGTCAATACCAGCCACGACTACGAGCCGTTTTTGTACGCCGCTGTCATTACCGGTCTGCTGGAGCAGATCGAGGACGCCGGCGAGAACCGTGAGACGGTGGAGCGCCTGCTGGAAAGCTACCGCCACTTCTTCCCCATCGGTACCGAGCTGGTCCCCCCAAGCTCCCTCATCCGGGAGTTCATCGGCGAGGACGGCGAATGATCCCCCTGCCCCCGGCTCCGCCGGGGGCCTTTTGCGCCCCTGCCGGCCGCAGGGACCTGGGGCGCAGCCCCGCCGCCCTCCGGGCGGCGTCAGCGGACTTCCGTCCGCTGCGACGGGCGTCCCGCCCGTCGGGGCTGCGCCCCGCTTCCCCCCACCCCCTGCAAGCCGCCGGGGCGGCCCTGCGGGCCTTCCCCCTGCACCATCCTCTTCCTAACTCCTCTCCCCACAAAAAAATCCTCCGCCGGATCACCACGATCCGACGGAGGAATTATTTTTTATTCGGTTACGGCATCCCCGCAAAAATACTCTCAAACGGGCCATAGGCCGGCTCATTGTAAGCCACGGTGCCGTTCTTCGCCATCTCTATGGCGTCCTTCACCGAAAGCCTCTGCCCCTGCGCCCTGTACTGCTGAATCAGCGACCACGCCACATTCAGGTACCAGTCGGCATATTCCACCCCGCACTCGGCGGCGGTCATGCCTACCAGCGGCACGCCGTAGCTGCTGCCGTAGTTATGGTAGCTGCACACCTGCGGGATATTGGAATTCTTATACCAGCCGGTGGCGGTATCGGAGCAGCCTGGCCCGGCCAGCATACCGGTCAGCTTGCAGTACTGGTAGCTGGTCACATTGTTGCTGGTCTCAAAGCTCTGCCCGCTGGCCCCCTCATGCACCTGGCTCATAATGGCCCGCCAGATCTTAGGGGGCGGGTAGCTGGAGTACCGGATGGAATTGGGGATGGGATTACCGTTGGCGTAGTACTTGATGTTCCCGTTCTCGTCGGTCTGGTAGCGGGAATCGTAACCCAGCCAGCACACACCCACATAGTATGGGGTAACACCCACAAACCACTGGTCCACACTGTCATCGGTGGTACCGGTCTTGCCCGCCACAGGGATATTCATAGCCCCCAGGTTGGCGGCCGCGCCGGTACCCTCGCTGCCGGTGACCTCCTGCAGCAGGCGGTTCATCACGGTGGCGGTCTCAGCGCTGATGACCCGGACCGGAACGGTGTTCTTCTCCAGGATCACATTGCCGTAGGTATCCTCCACACGGGTGTAGCTGTACGGCTCGGTGCGCACACCGCCGTTGCCGAACATCTGATAAGCGCCCGCCAGCTTCACCAGCGTCATACCCTTGGAAAGGGAGCCCAGCGCCATGGGGCTGTAGCTGTCATCGGCGGCGGTCAGGGTATCCACATTCAGCGAATACTTGAGGAAATCGTAGCTGGTGGTGGTTCCCAGCATCTGGGTAACCTGCACCGCCACGGTATTGATGGAGCGAATGACCGCTGTCCGTACCGTTACAAAGCCCTTAAAGCTGTTATATTCATTCTTGGGCACCCACAGCGGCTGGCTGTAGCTCACCTCATCGGGGTTGATGACTACCTGACGGTCCTCAATCACGGTGGAATAGGTGATGAGGTCTTTTTCAATGCCCAGCACATAGGAGGTGATGGGCTTGATGGTGGAGCCGATCTGACGGGTAGTATCACTGGCCCGGTTCCAGATGCGGTTGCCCTCCTTGCCGCGGTTGCCGCCCACGATGCCCTTCAGGGCGCCGTTGGTATCAGTGATGACAAAAGCCGACTGGGGATATTCCTCGTTATTCACAGGCGGGAAGTTATCGGGACTGGAATAGTAGTCCTCCAGGATCTCCTGTACCCGCTCCTCGCAGGTGGTGTAAATGCGGTAGCCGCCGCCGATGAGGTTCTGGTATGCCTCTGCCTCGGTAATGCCCTGCTTTTCAGCCAGGTCACGGCACACCTCATCGGTCACATAGTCCACAAACCAGGTCTGGATGGTGGCATTGCTGTTGGTGCCGGTGGCCAGCACGATCTCCTGCGCCATAGCGGCGTTATACTCTTCCTTGGTCAGCTTGCCCTGCTCCAGCATCAGCCCCAGGATATACTCCTTGCGCTCCTGGTTTTCCTCCCAGTGGGTAAAGGGATCATAGGCGTAGGGATTTTTGGTGGTGCCCACGATGGTGGCGCACTCCGCCACGGTCAGCTCGCTGACATCCTTATTGAAGAACACATTGGCAGCCGCCTGAATGCCGGAGCAGTTCTGCGAAAAGCTGGCCAGGTTCAGATAGGTCTCAATGATCTGCGGCTTGGTGTAGTATTTTTCCACATTCAGCGCCCGGAAGATCTCACGCAGCTTACGCGCCCAGCCCGCCGCGCCATCCACGGCACGGTCATTGGTGATATTGCGCACCACCTGCTGGGTGATGGTGGAAGCGCCGGGGGTGGCCCCGCCGTAGAAGCCGGTCAGACCGATCTTCTGCAAAATGGCGCTGAGGCCCGCCTTGGAGGTGGTGAGGAAGTCCACGCCGTTGTGCTCCCAAAAGCGCTTGTCCTCCACCGCCACGGTGGCATCCAGCAGGCACTTCGGCATCTGGTCATAGTCCACCCAGATGCGGTTGCCCGCTTCGGGGTCGTAGGCGCGCGCCAGCTCGGTCACACCATCATCCGCATAAAAGATGGTGGTGTACTTGGCCTTCTGCATGCTCAGGTCCAGCATCTGCTGGTCGGTATTCAGGGTATCAAAGGCCCATACCGTCAGGACGCACCCGGCCACGCACATCAGCATAATGCCCACCAGGCATACCGCCGCGATGGCCCGCAGCACCTTATGGCCGCCGGGCTTTTTCTCCTTTCGGCCGGTGTTATCGGTATCCGGCTGCGCCGTCTTGCGGGCCTTGGCATTTTTAATAGCCTGGTCCGCCTTGCGGTTCATCCGGTTCCATTTTTCCTTAAAGCTCAAGCTGCTACCTCCTTCATTTTGCGGGGGAGAGGAAAATCTGCACAAAAACCGCCATGCGGCTCTATGCACATATACGATGTTATTATAGCACACTTTGGCCGCTATGTGTTACTATTTTTTGAATTTCCGCCCGCTTCTGACTATTCCGCCAAAAAATGCCCATACTGCCACTAAATAAAAGGCAGGAAAGGAGGCATTTCCATGCCCCGCAGGATCGTACTCTCTTTAGCCGTGGCCATTGCCGCCCTGCTGCTGGGGCTGGTGCTGGCGTTTCTTTCCCGCGGGAGCACCCCGCAGCCGCAGCCGGAACCCCAGCCGCAGGAGGAGTCCATCTCCCCCTCGCGGCCGGTCGAAAATCCCCTCCCCGATGAACCGGAGGAGCCGCAAAGCCCCGCGGGCTACCTTCTGCGTGATTATGAAGGCCGGCTGGCCATCTTCCGGGAGGAGAGCAACACCCCGGAGATGATCTTCGATGTTTATACCCGTCTGCTGCCCCAGGCCGACCAGGAGCGGCTGACTGAGGGCATCTCCGCCCCCGATTATGAAACGCTGACCCGGCTCATTGAGGATTATATCAGCTGATTGAAAGCATTTTGCAATCAGCTGCCGTTCCCCGTCACCAAATCGTAACCCAATTTTCAATTAAAAAGGCGGAATTCTGCCCCCAGGCGGCATATAATAAAGGCAGAGAAAGGGAGCACGGTGTCTCCACCACCGCCCTTTGAACAGCTTTCCGGTCTCCCAAAAAGACTGACGGATAAAAATTATTTTGGTTGGGAAAGGCTCTGCGAATGCAGGGCTTTTCTTTTTTGCTGTCTGCGCCGGTTTGTGCAGGGGGCCGGGCGGGGCCGCAGGCCAAACCGCCCTCCGGGCGGTTTCAGCAGTCTGCGACTGCTGCGGCGGCGCTGCG
>ERZ506957.1046-NODE-1046-length-11083-cov-4.917029_pt1 | contig 11083 bp, 10 predicted proteins | sample MGYA00512894_ERZ506957 | MGnify/ENA metagenome assembly ERZ506957
TCCATGTGTTCAGCCTAGTTCATAAATATGTGTCCAGGATTCTGGGTACATATCACTCCTGCCTTCTGACATATATTTCTAAGTGACGCACCCATAAATCCCTTATCCACGAACTCTTCCTTGGCACACTTTAGAAGTTCTTTCCTCGTCTCGCTGTCATGTTGTATTTTCTTTGCCATAATCCTCACCCATTTAATTATAATATAAAATAACATAACAGTGTTACGTTTAATAACACCGTTATGTTAAAACAAATCGATCATTTTGTCAACTATTTTATTTATTATACATATCGCTATAAATTCTGTCTATAGTCTCATCACGACTCAACTTATCGTACAGATAATAGTCAGAATCTGATTTAAATGATCCATACACATCCTCAGATTCCAATATCGGTGCCATAATCGACAATTTGTCGCTGTTTTCTTTTCTCATAGCATCTGCCTGTACCTCAAATCCAGTCAGCATATCATGCTCATCAAGAACAGCAAGTGCCGAACTGCTGATCGGAACACCCTTTTCTGTTCCCTGTCTTAAAGTCATTTCCTCACCGTTCAACAGATAATTCAACAGCTTTGCGGCCGCTTCTGGGTGTTCAGTATTATTACTTATCGCATACATTGTTGCAGGTTTAACAAACCAGCCTAAAGATTTTGCCCCCGGCTCACATATGTATTCTCCTATTTTTACATCATATCCATTTTCCTTCAAAGGATCACAATATCCTCCTGCATCACTTACCCACGCAAGAGTGCCGCCAACCTCACCGCTGGCAAAAGCATTCCTGTTAAATGAATCTACAGACATTAAGACTTTTTTATCAAGTAGTTCCTTATAAAAATCCAACATGTCACCTATCTGTTCCTTATTCAGATTCAATGTGCCATCAGATTTGACCGGATCATTTCCGGTTGTCTGTATATAATGTGAAAGCAGCATAAAAAATAATGATTTTTTTGTCATGCCCAGAGGATATACCCCATCTTTGCTCATGATTCTGGCTGCATCAAACAAGTCATCCCATGTTCTGGGAATACTAAGTCCATATGAGTTCCAAAGAGTCTCATTATAATAAAAAGTCTCCGTATTGAACGCGATAGGAACAGCATTTAATTTTCCATTTTTTGTTCCAAAGGCAAGCTCTTCTTCAGTATAGTTTTCAAAATCAATATAATCCGAAAGCGTATTAAGATCATAAAAGCCAGATCCGTCAGAAGAATATGTATCAAGCCAGCCATAATTTATGAGCATAACATCCGGAGTCTCCTGTGATTTCATATATATATGCTGTCTTTTCTCGTATCCATTCCACACACCATATTTGCATTTGACGTTTATTTCTGGATTTTCTTTTTCAAATATATCAACAGCATCCAGTGTGTACTGGTTTCTACTATCATCGCCCCACCAGGAATATTCTATAGTTATCGTATCCCCGACAGCCATATCTGTTTTTTGCTCTCCGCAACCACTAATTACAAAAAGCAAAAAAAGCATCATCAAAACCGATAATCCTCTTTTGTGATTTTTAATTATATGTTTCATCTGTTTCACCTCTGATCAATCCTGATTTTCAACGAACCAGCTATACTGACTTTTTCCGTTTCTCTTTGATTTATACAAAGCGGTATCAGCCTTCTTCATCATGCTTTCATAATCAGATGAGTTCTCTCCATCTACTATGTAAACACCTGCTGATAACGAAAGATTACATTCAGTATATTGTTTCGAAATCGTTCTGGTAAAATCTTCAGCCAACAGTCTCAGCTCAAATTCCATTTTCTTTCTAACACTTTCCAAAGTCCATCCAGTAAACTTCCTGTACACTGCAAACTCATCACCACCTACCCGTCCGATCACGGAATCTGCTCCAAGCATTTTTGTGAAGAGTTCAGCAGTTTTAGACAGAACCACATCCCCTTCTCCATGACCCAAAGTATCATTTACCTTTTTAAAATTGTCCATATCTATCATTATAAACACATGTGTGACTGTTTCTGACTTTTCCTCAAGACAGGATCCAACAACTTCTCCAAACGAAGCTTTATTCATAAGTCCTGTAAGCTGGTCATATTCAGCCTTTTGCTTTAATTCCTCAATAGCTCCGGAAACAGGTGTATATATTCTTTTCAATACAATGCTTCCTGTCACAACAACCAATAAAGCCAGCACAAGAGTTGCTACAAATGAATACAATTTCAATCTCCCTACTTCTTTGAATATCTCAGATTCACCTATGTAAGACACTACTCTCCAGCCATTTGAACATTGTGCTACGGATATAACATATCCATCCGAATTTGTCTGATATTCGAAGTCGTCATTTTCCTTTGGAAGGTTCACTTCAATTTTTTCTCCAACGCATTTTGCATTATTTGAATACGCAACTTCCTCGGAATCATTTACAAGACACACCCTCATATCCTTGAGTTCATGACTTAAATTCACCACTGAACTTAGTTCCCTGCTATAGAAAGAAGTTACGATCACAGCATTTTCATTAAGTTTCTTGACGTAGAAAAGCCTGTCTGGACTGTTTAAATAATCAAAAAACCAACCGGACATTGTCTTCTCGTCATTTATATGTCCAGTAAAATATGTATATATTCCTCCATCCGGAAAAGCCTGAAGTGTTGTGTTGGAAATCCATCCCACGCTCTTGTCATTGGAATATACGACACCAAAATCTGTAAAGTTGTCAAACACACCAAGGTCACTTATCCTATTCTGAATCGCCGCTTCCTGCTGTATTCTGGTAAATTCATCCAGACTATCATCTGTGGCATCATACTCACACAGCTGATCATCGGAGAAAAAAAGAGCCACTGTATCTTCTATACCGACAAGATAATTGTCGACGTTGTATCCAAGCTGTTGGTTGTTAGACGATATAAGATTCACTATCTTGCTTCTCATATTATCAACTGCCTGTTTTGTTATGATAAAAGATATCATACCTGCTGTGGCAACAACAGCAGCCAGGAAGATGATAGCGAATCTCCTCCTGGCTTTGCTTATCTCATATTCAGTTCTGTTCCTGCTGTTTGCTGACATATCTTTCTTCCCCCGTGTTATATACATAGCTATTATATAACAACTATTATTTGTAAATTGTCAATCTTTTTTCTTTCCGTAATCTTTACACGCTAGTATCCATATTGCACTCATTCCACAAAATCCTACTATACTCACCAACACTCCTGGCCAAAATAATGGATATTTAAACTTTATGTTTGTCACTCCTGTTCCAACACACAGCATATTATTTTCATCCATTATCTCCGAATCAGATACGAAAATATCCTGATATGCAAGAGTAGTATTTATCACGGCTCCATCAGCAATATCTGCCGGAGCATCATTTACTGTTATCACCATTCCACCGTCCGTTATCTCACTACTTATAGGAATCAGCGTTCTCTCAGGAAGATCCTCCGGGCTCACGCCAAGAATATCCTCAACTATCTTCTCTGCACCGCTGTCCCCTGTCACACTATAATAGTACAAAAGATTCAGTCCCACATATTTGATATTCTGACTGTTCTCGTCCGTGGCTGCAAATGCAAGCTGTTCCATCTCATAAGCGAATGTACCTGTCACGTTCATGGCTCCGGTTATATATCCGGTATTCCACTCTGACATATCATCAGGAAATCCTGTAGTAGATATCTGCTCACCGTCATAGCTAAAAATCGGATAGCTGGACTTTAATGATACAGACATATCCGTAACTCCAAGAAATACATGCTGCCTCGTTGCGCTGTCCGCTGGGACATGTGTCATGTCTATGACAACATTTACACCAGAATCCGCAAGAGATCTCACCATCTCCTCAGCCTTCTGTCTGGTGTCATATGAGAATCCGGTCAAAATTACAGTATGGTAGCTTTTCAGTTCGTCCGTAGAATAATCCTCTATATTTGAGGACATTCCTGCCTTAAAAGAAGGAAATGCAAGGGTTATCCCATCCGCATAGTCACCTATGACAATGCCATCATACTGCGTGACAACACCGAACTCCTCCGGACCATCAAGCTTAAACAGGCACACCTTATCCGACTCATATGTCAACGTGTAGCCACTCTTCTTTGCGCTTGCAGTGACATCATCGAGAGTCTTTCCCTTTGCACCTATATACTTTCTGTCAATTGCAACTGTATCGTCTCCAAGCTCGACCGATCTGTCAAACAGATAATCATACTGTTCATTCTCAAGTGCCTGGTTGAGCAGCATTATGTTGTCAGCGGTCGCAGCCCCCTGCCATGCCCATCCAAATGTATATGACGCCCCCCCATCTGTACACACTCCGTACGATGGATAGGAACCGAGACTTGAAAGATCCATGAGCGATGCCCTCTGACTTGTGTTATCCCTCAAAAGGCCCGCCACAGCCACACCGTCATCATTTGCCGGAACGCTGTACCTCTCAAATGTGAATGACGGTATCGCATCCACCACAAGTATGATCACCGAGGCAATCACAAATGGCTTTCTGAGCCGCTCCCACTCTATGAGCGACAGGAAGAAAAATCCATATGCTATAACTGTAAATCGCGTCATCCAGAGTGCCTGACTCATCGGCATCTTTCGAAGTATCGGCAGAACATCCGGTGTCGTGAGCACAAGGATTACAAGAGCCAGGATAAATCCTGATTTTTTCTTGTTATCTGCAAGCAAAATTCCCGCTATGGAGAGCAGGACAACGGATATTCCAAAATAAAATGCGCCGATATCTCCATTTATACGGTTTAACGGATTGAGCGATGAAGAAAGATCAGACATCCACATCGTCATTACATCTGATGCTGCCTCGGAATCCATGGATGATATTCCGCCCGAAAGTGATGGCACAAGCCACACTCCCATGATGAGTATGCCACATATCATCGTGAGCAGGATGATCACCTGACGTCTTATACCCATTTTCCTGTGATGATCGAACAACAAAAACAAGAAAGTTCCTATTCCGATCATAGCTATCATCATGATATGGGTAACGGTTATGAGCATTGTAAATATGAGAATCCCGGCAAGTGCCCATCTCTTCTCTTCCCTGAGATACACCCAGATAAAATATATGAGATATGGGAGAAGGAAGGACACGACCATTCTCGGCATATTGCCCTCATCAATGTACATTCTCGCATTTTCAGGCATGAAGAACCACAGCACAGCAAGTGCTGTTCCAAATACAGGCCTTCCGATTCTTCTGCCGATGAGCAGAAATGCCAGTCCGCCGAAGAATATATACACGCCGAACAAGAGGTAATATGCATTTATCACATTTCCCCCCGTGAAACACATGAGAAGTGCTGTTATATAATATGAAAGAGGCGGCCAGTACCTGTATAACTGGATTCCGTTATACCATGTCTCGTCATACAGAGGATATATCTGTCCACGTTTCAGTGCCTTATAGAGATACTCCGACTTGTACATATGCCCCCATACATCATTTCCCGATGGTTCAGTCACTACGTTCTTAAAGTGTATGACTCCAACCGCTGCCAGTGCGGCAAGGACAACCACACCAAGAGCGAAATAAATATTAAGTTTTCTCCTGCTGAGTTTATCCTTTTCTGTCATTTGGTCTCGTCATTTTCCTTTATATCTTTGAGTATCCTGTCAGTTATGGAGTTTATCGTCTGCATCTCCTCCGTGTAACTATCGTCGATAAGACTTACCACATACGACATCGATGGGGACTCGCTGATCTCCATCATGAGAAATATCCAACCGTTTCTGTTCAATATCTTCGTTAGTTCTTCCTTGAAATACTCACATATATTCTCAAGTGTCGGATTGATCATATCAAACGGCGGAACATCGTTTAACGTCTTGTCCTGGTATGCACTTAAAAACTCCTCAACCCTGTGTTCAAGATGGTGAAACTTGACAGTCTCATCACGTCCCTTGACAACATTTATCACAATCTCCCATGTGTGGGGATGTATTTCTCCCATGAGTCCATTTTTGTATATGCCATGTCTGGCATTCAGATAGAATTTGAATTTATACTGTCTGAACCTCATATAATTCACCTCTCAAAACATTTGAACTCAACATCATTTGAATTTGTTCTCATCTGCAGCCGCCTTACCAGTTCGCAAGGTCCAGCAATCTGTCCTTCTCATGGTAAAATGTATTTCTTGGATTTTCCGTGGATACAACTTCTCTGAGTACAGTCTCCAGCTCCGCTCCTTTAGAAAACGCCTCCCATTTGGACAGCATTTCCTCTCTAGTCTTTTCAGCTGCTGCAAGATCCGTCTTGTACATGATCACCACGAAATATCCCTTTGAAAGTTCCGCTGTAACATGATTTTTTCCCATGGAACCCTTTATAAAGTCCATGATCCTGAAAATGGCATCCCGTGAGAAATACCTGTCTCCCATCCTGACGCGAATGAACATAAAAGTGATCGGAAAAAGTTCAGTATCCGAAGATTTCGACAACAGCGTGTCAACTATCTCCAAATCATAGTAACCTTCCCTCTTTATCTCCGTCTTATCGAAATCCCTGTTTCTGAGTTCTTCCTCGTACTGGTCTGTCAGTCTTTCATACTCATCAAACTTTTCATTCCGCTCTGTAAGATCGGACTGCAGCGCAATAACTTTTCTTCCCTCATGTCCAATCCTCCCTGCAAATTCAATTAATATACATCCAAACACCAGTATCGTAGCTATAACGGCTGTCACAATGTAGAATTCCATATTTGAGGTTCCATACTCCTCAAGAACATAATCTTTGTCTGTAAATACACCACACACATACTCTGTTCCAGACACAGACGCCTCACTGACTATTCCGCCCAAATCTTCCATATAGAGTTCAAATTCCGCCTTAGATGATATATTCTCCAGATTCTTTGTTGTATCATCATCCTTCATATACAGCACTCTGCCATCTTTGAGAATGAATCCCCACGTAGTTCCGGATACCGGCACAGAATGTCTTATGAAATGTATCATCGCATCCTCCGATTTCCCAGCCAGCCCATCTGCAATAATCTGCGCTGTGCTGTCCTGTTCATTCTTAAACGAATGTACAACATTGTCCCTGTTGTCCATGATATGGTATCCATAATATATGATCTCAAGCAAAGTGGTGACCAAAACAACTACAAATGCTGCCACCAGTCTTCCCCTGTACGTTTTTTTATTTTCTTTTCTCTTCTCTGTATTTTTATCTGTAGATCTGTCCATCATCTGGTCTCCTCATGTGCACCTGCCAGCTCATCCTCAGGATAGTTGACAAATCTGCGTACCTTATCTAGTCCGTGTGTAAACCGCAGAAAATCGCTCCTTACTACGCCCACTGCCGTATCCCTTTCATCTGAAAAAGTCTGCATCTTCCAGCTGCCCTTTGACTTCATGGAATTTATTATTCCGGCAAACCTGAACCAGAATACAACAAAATTGTAAAGTGGCAGCAGAAATATCAGATAAATTTTTCGCACATAGTATCTTCTAAGCTTTTTAAAGGGCTTTAAAAACAGGCTTATACATATATAAAGAAGTGCTGTGGTAAAAACATACAGCATGTACATAATGATGACCGACTGTATGATAAGACTAAATGGGTAATTCACAAATCCCAGACATATTAGTGCGAAGTACCATATCATTCGCGGAAATGCAAATGTATGATCAAACATGACAAGTCTAACTATGAAATCCGAGAAAAATCCCCTGACCACATTCATTCTGTTCTTCATGAACATATGGACAACCTCTATCTCCCCACGCTGCCATCTCTGCCTCTGGATATACAATCTGTTCACGTCTTCTATCGGATCAACGTAAAATATCGCCTCACTGCAGAGAACCACACTTTCACCAAGCACATCTCTTATCTGAAATGTTACGTGTGTGTCCTCGCACACTGTATCCGTATTGTACATATTGGTTCTCATGATGGTGGAACGTCTGAACGCTGAAAAAGCACCGGAAAGTGTAAATATGTTGTTGAATTCTGACTGAAAGTTTCTTCCGGCAAGAAAAGCCTGGGCATACTCAAAAAACTCAAGTTTTCTGAGCAGGCGAAGTCCGAATCCCTTTGTCTCGTCTATCATCTCAGGATTTGTCATGATTGTACCCGTCATACAGTCAATATCAGCGTTTCTCTCAAACTTTACGACCATATTTCTTATGGCATCCCTCTGCAGAACACCGTCACTGTCTATATGGATCACATATTTGCCAAAGCTGTTGAAAAGCCCAAGGTTCAGTGCCTTAGACTTGCCCTGCTTTGAATTTACCCAGTTCATGGTAAGTTCCGGAAACTCCTCCTGACACTCGCAGAACACTTCAAAGCTTCTGTCTGTACTCATGTTGTTGACGACAAGTATATATATCTTATCATTTGGGTAACTTGAATCATTAATTGACTTGATACACCGTCTAAGACTGTGCTCTTGATTGTACACCGGTATTATCATGGTTATCTCAGGTGAAAAGTTTACTGCCTTCTCCTTATGTGACACTATCTTTTTCTTTATCAGTATCACAAAGTTGCCTATGGTCGGAATGATCTCCATAACTATAGGTATGATGACCCAGGCTGCCCAGAATATAATAGAACTATGAAATATCTGCATTATGTGCGTCAAACTTAAAACCTCCAACCTTCTGTCTTATTATCTGCGACTTTGTAAATACAAAGAAATATAGTGCAACCGTGCATGCATAGAACACAAGACGCCCTATTATCGTATGGGCAATGAAGTATGAACTTTCTCCAAACATATATATTATGAGGCAGATCACAAATATCCTGAGTACATTTGACACAAATATCGCAAATCCTCCCACTACGCTGAGCACGCTTTTCTCATATGTGTGATACAAAGGAAAAAACCACAGGAGCGCCAAAAATGCCAGTATCTCTATGATGCCTGAGCACTCATAGTCTATATACATTGAAAGGTTTGTATCCCCTGTGGATATAAATATTACATTTTTGTTGAAATAAGACTCGTATATTCCAGTCATATCCCCAAACATCCCTGCCACTGCGGATACTGCTTTTTGCAGTGGGGCAAGAATGACCGGCTCAACCAGTATAAGCATGTATATAAAGAGACCCACACTGCCTGCAATGAAATACCAGAATTCGAGTTTGCCACGTTTTAGAACCGTAAGCACATATATCCATATAATAAACGTTACGATCAACAGTATGTTCATCCTGTGTTCTGTCTCCTTTTCACATAGTAATTTTATTATACGAGGGTTTACCTCTTCTTTCTTCTGCACACAAACACTCCGCCTGTTGCAAGTGCCATCGCCATAGCTGCCCCTGCCCACGGACCTGTCGGAGTTCCGGTTATAGTTACGCCCTGCGCGCCGATATTAGGGTTGGACACTGTGATAGTCGCCCCCTGATCAATGTTTATACCCAGATAATCAGCCAGTTTCTTCATTGATATTGAAAACTCTATCTCATCACCCTTTCCCGTCTCAGTGTGTGCTGCATCATAAACCGTAAATGCCACATCGCCATCTATATCTGTATAGTAACCTGCGAACACACCAAAATTCCTGTATATTCCCTCACCTAGATTATACATCTGTCCCGACCAGTTGATCGAACCATCTGAATTCACAGGTAATACATTGAGCACACACTGTTTACCATCTACTGTAATGTTCCAGAACTGGAACTGCATCTGTGATGTGTACAGGTCATTCATGGAAAAATGCACATACAGCCTGTCGCCATCTATCGCAATCTGTCCCTTGTGAACCGAATAGCCATTGTTGCTGTTATATGTTATATCAGCAGATGGATACTGACTCCATTCACCGTAATATCCATCTATGGCAAGCCCTGTTGTGACAGGTCCACTTGAATTGCTCTTTGCCGCATCTGTCTGGGTTGCAACTGCATCATCCGCAAATGCCTGTATTCTGCCGCCCATAATAGAAAAAACTATAAAAATAACAGCGAAAGAAACAGCCATAACGCCTCTGTTCAAATGTTTCTTATACGATTCTCTTTTCTTCATACTCATCACGCCTCATCTCTGTAGTATATTTTCATTGCTCAATTTATATATGTATATATTTCATCTATATCAGCTAAGTCCTGTCATACTCTCAAGTTTCAATATATCATCAAATATCTTCTGATAATTTCTGTTGCTTGTATCCATGTTCATGGTCGGCAGCAGCATCCTGTCAGATACCTGATACACACATAGCGGATTCTCAGATATATCAAGCTGGTATAACTCCATACCACTTTTCATAAGCTGTTTTCGCAATTTCTCGTAGAAGTAGTCGCCTATTGTCTCAAGGGTATTACCACATCCCTCAAACTCAGGAAGTTCATTAAGATACCGTCCCCTATACTGATCTATAAATGACGAGATGATTGCTTCCAACTTAAAAAAGGGAATATCCTCTTTACTATCCTTCATACCTATATAAGTGACAACTGTAAATGAGTGTCCATGTATCTTCGTTATGTCGCCATTAAAACTATGTTTTGCATTAAAGTAGGTTCTGTATATATAGTAGTTAAACAACCATACCCCTCCCGACCATAAACTTCTATTTCAACTTAATAAGACTCATTCTTATCATCTCTAAATTATAAGTACATCATTGTGATATATCAATGATGAAAAATTGCCAAAATAATGTCTGTTTTATGAACATTTTGTAACTTTATGTATAGTCAGAACGTTTCAACCGATTGCGCTGTTCACATTTTATTATCTGTTTGAGTGTTATTGATTGAATAGTCACAGAATCAGTCAAACAGTCATGATGTGAAGAGTCAAAAAAAGATCCCATCCATATGAATGAGATCTTTTTATCTATATCTGCATTATTGCCCCGACATTGCCATTTATGACTCAAGCAGTTTCTGAACACTTACAAGCTTTACGCAGAGAACAAATATCTCTGTTGCCTGCTGCATCTCCTCCGGTGTAGGGAATGAAGGTGCGATTCTGATGTTGCTGTCCTTTGGATCGTTGTGGTATGGGAATGTTGCTCCTGCGCCTGTGAGGATAACTCCTGCCTCCTTGCACTTTGCAACTATAGCCTTTGCACAGCCTTCCATAGCGTCAAA
>ERZ506957.1066-NODE-1066-length-10995-cov-4.307861_pt1 | contig 10995 bp, 7 predicted proteins | sample MGYA00512894_ERZ506957 | MGnify/ENA metagenome assembly ERZ506957
CCTCATACAGGTTCTTCACCTCTCCGTTCAGCTTCGCTATTTTTTCGTTGTCCTTTTCCTCGGCGATGATGGCCCGGTTGAGATCCAGCTTTTTCAGGTTGAACTGCCCCAGCTTATCCTGTAGCTTTTCACTCTTATCCGCCGCAGTTTTGGCTACGATAAAGGCAGTAAACTCATCGGTATCCTGGATAGCAACACCCAGCTCTCTCGCTTTCTCTACCAGTTCAGTGTAAGTCATGTTTTTTATCCTCCATAGGTTTATTGTTTTATTCGGCGCGCTCTCCGCGCAGCGCCCAGTTCATGGCGGCGGTGATGCGCACCTGCAAGAACTCCCCGATCCTTTCGGGCGGGGCGGCCACCTCCACAATTGTATTATCCTCCGCCCGGCAGCTAAGAGTCCCGGGGGTTTTGCCCTCGTCCTCCGCCAGCACCCGCAGCGTTTTGCCCACATAGTTTTTCAGCAGTTCGCTGCCGATGGCCCCCTGGGTATCCAGCAGCTCCCTGAACCACCGGCTTTTTTCCTCGGCCGGAATGGGATCGGGCAGCTTTTCGGCAGCAGTGCCGCTGCGCCGGGAGTAGATGAAGGTAAAGAGCGCGCTGTATTTGGTCCGCCGTACCAGCTCCAGCGTTTTCTCAAAGTCTTCCCTTGTTTCTCCGGGGAAGCCCACAATAATATCGCTGGTGATGGAAAGCCCCGGCATTTTTTCCCTGGCATAGCGCAGCAATTCCTCGTAATGCCGCAAGTCGTAGTGGCGGTTCATCGCCATTAGGATGCGGTCGCTGCCGCTCTGTACCGGCAGGTGCAGGTGTTTACACACCTTATCACACTCCGCCATGGCGTCCAGCAATTCATGGGTGCAGTCCTTGGGGTGGCTGGTCATAAAGCGGATGCGGAAATCTCCCGGTATGTCATTCACCATCCGCAGCAGCCGTGCAAAGCTGCACGGCTCCTCCAACCCCTTGCCGTAAGAATTTACATTCTGCCCCAACAGGGTGATATCCCGGCAGCCGTTCTCCACTAGATTTTTCACCTCGCGCGCGACATCCGCGGGCAGGCGGCTGCGCTCGCGCCCGCGCACGAAGGGCACAATGCAGTAGGAACAAAAATTATCGCAGCCGTACATCACCGGCACAAAGGCCTTGAACCGGCTTTCGTGCAGCACCGGCATCTCCTCGTACAGAGTGGTATCGGTGCCTCCCTCCCCTGCATCCCGGCGGATGCTGCGCCGCCCTTCGATAAGGACATGGTACAAAAGCTCCGGCAGCCGGCCGGCGGCATTGCTGCCCATTACAAGATCCACATAGGGATAACTCATTTTCAGCTTTTCGCTTACCTGCTGCTGTTCGGTCATGCAGCCCGCCAGGGCGATCACCATGTCCGGCTTTTGTTTTTTGAGGCCCTTAAGCGCCCCCACATTGCCAAAGACACGCTGCTCTGCATTTTCCCGCACGGCACAGGTATTATACAGGATGAGATCCGCCTGACGGATCTCATCGGTAAAGCCATAGCCCAGCTGGGCCAGCACCCCCTTAAAGCGTTCACCATCGTAAACGCTCTGCTGGCAGCCAAAGGAATGCACATGGGCCAGTGGTGGGGTCTCGTACTTTTCGCTGAGGTATTTTCTTATGGCATCGGCCCACCCCTGCTGCTCGCGGAGCGTCCGGTAATTCTGTATGGTTTTTTCGGTTTGGCTCAAAGGCCCGCCACCCTCTCTTTTTACAATTTTCCACCCTATATTGTATCATGAATCCTCCCACACCGCAACACCTGCCGCAAGAAATCCTTTCCCCACCCCACAAAAAAGCACGCCCCGTAAGGCGTGCCTGTTGTAATTTAGCCCAATGGGAAAAGCTCCTGCAGGGTATCCGCTGTCATCTGCCGCGCGGCGGCGCTCTGTACGCCCTTGGGGGTGGTCAGCGCGCTGCACAGCAGGAAGGTCATCCGATCCGCATCGGCTTTGGCCTTTTCCGGGTCACTCCCGCGGAATTCCAGCCGTTCTGCCAGGATATCCCGCATCTCCTCCTGCTTGCCAAGCAGCAGCTCATTCACCGCCGGCATGGCCAGAGCCATGGCCTGCAGCATGATGTAAAACCGGTTCTGCTCGTTATCGCCCAGCAGCTCCTCCAGCATCTTTTCTCTCTCCGCGGCATCCTTGATGCGCAGCAGGTCGCTCAGGTGGTTCTGCAGCTCCAGCAGCACCATTTCCGCCGTCACCTGCAGAATATCATCCTTGCTCTCAAAATAGTGATGCAGCATTCCGGCGGCCATACCCGCCTCCTGCGCAATGTCCTTCACCGAGGTCATCTCATACGATCCGTTGCGGATGACACAGCTTTGCAGCGCCCGGCATATTTCCACACGGCGTTGCTCCGCCAGTGATGGTCTCCCCATGCGCTTTTCCTCCTTTGGGTATTTCTTTCGGCTCCCGTATTGACAAAACCCACCCATTTGTTGCTTAATGGAGGTAGAAAACCACCACACAGGCCGCTCTATCGGAGCCAACTCTTGTAATTATAGCACAGGAGGAAGATAAATGAAAGTCCTTTTCATCGTGATTGGCATAATAATCCTCATCGCCGCCATTATTGCGCTGCGGGTATTCTTTGGGCTGGGCCACCCCGGCAATGCCGCCCCCTATGCCCTGCGCCGCCAGCTGCCCAGGGATAACAGCCCCCTGCGGGGAAAGACCATCCTTTGCCTGGGCTCCTCCATTTCCTCCGGGTTCTCCTCCGGCGGGGTCTCCTTCCTGGACTATCTCACCCGCATTGATGGCTGCCACATCATTCAGGAGACTGTTTCCGCCACCACCCTGGCGGACCGCGGGCATTATTCCTACCTTAAGCGGCTGCGCCGCCGCATGGCCCGCATGCCGCAGGCGCCCGATTGCTTCCTGTGTCAGCTTTCCACCAATGACGCCACCTTCCGCAGTGTGCCGGGCCGGGTCAGCCGCTGCTTCCGGGCGGAGGACTTTGATGTTTCCACCACCGTTGGCGGCATGGAGGCCATACTGGCCATGGTACGGGAAAAATGGGACTGTCCCATCGTCTTTTACACCGCCGCCCGGTACGATAACCCCCGCTACCACAAGCTGGTGAACCTGCTGGTGGATCTGCAGGAAAAATGGGACTTTGCCCTGCTGGACCTGTGGCACGATACCGCCTTTAATGCCCTTTCCCCGGAGGAACGGGCGCTCTACATGAACGATGCCATCCACCCCACCCGGGCCGGCTATCTGCTGTGGTGGCTGCCCCGGTTCCAAAAGATCCTGACAGAGGTGCTGGCAAAAGAATGATCTCCAAAAGCGGGTGCTGCGGCATCCGCTTTTTGTTGGCATTTTGCACCGGCCGTTTTGGTCGCTTTCGCACAAAATTGCATCTTTTTCTCCCGCAAATTTCCTCATTGATTTTTGCAAAACGAACTTGTGTTCGCGTTCTCTTTGTGGTACAATAGAAGGTGGAAAAGAAGCGACAAGGAGGGCGTATGAGCAAAGACCAATTTGAACTGGTATCCCCTTTCCAGCCCACCGGCGACCAGCCGGAGGCCATAGATGCCCTGGTAAAAAGCATAGAGACCGGCAACCGGATGCAAACCCTGAAGGGCGTGACCGGCAGCGGCAAGACCTTTACCATGGCCAATATCATCCAGCGCATCAACCGGCCCACGCTGGTACTTGCCCACAATAAGACTCTTGCCGCCCAGCTTTGCAGCGAATTCAAGGAATTCTTCCCCAAAAATGCGGTGGAATACTTTGTGAGCTACTACGACTACTACCAGCCGGAGGCCTATATCGCCTCCACCGATACCTACATCGAAAAGGACAGCGCCATCAATGAGGAGATAGAAAAGCTGCGGCACTCTGCCACCTCATCCCTCTCGGAGCGTCGAGATGTCATTATCGTTTCCTCCATCTCCTGCATCTACACCCTGGGCGACCCCATCGATTACCGCAACATGGTCATCTCTCTGCGGCAGGGCATGACAAAAGACCGGGACGAGCTGATCCGCAAGCTGGTGGAGATCCAGTACGAGCGCAACGATATCAATTTCGTCCGCAATAAATTCCGTGTGCGCGGGGATGTGGTGGAAATCTTCCCGGCCTATTCCAGCGAGACTGCCATCCGGGTGGAGTTTTTCGGTGATGAGGTGGACCGCATCTGCGAGATCAATACCGTGACCGGCGAAGTGAAAAATGTGGTGAGCCATGTGGCCATCTACCCGGCCTCCCACTACATCGTCCCCAGGGAGCGGCTCATGGCCGGGATCGAGGAGATCCGGCGGGAATGTGATGAACGGGTGGAATATTTCCGGGCCAACAATAAGCTCATCGAGGCGCAGCGCATCGCGGAGCGCACCAACTACGATATCGAGATGCTGCAGGAGATCGGCTTCTGCAAGGGCATCGAGAATTACTCCCGCGTGCTGAGCGGGCGCGCCCCCGGCAGCATGCCCTACACCCTGCTGGATTATTTCCCCGAGGATTTCGTCATCTTCATTGATGAGAGCCATGTGACGCTGCCGCAGGCCCGAGGCATGTACGGCGGCGACCGCAGCCGCAAGGAAGCCCTCATCGAGTATGGGTTCCGGCTGCCCTCGGCGCTGGATAACCGTCCGCTGAAATTCGATGAATTTATGGGCAAGCTCAAACAGATCGTCTGCGTGAGCGCTACGCCCGGCGACCTGGAAAAGAGCGAAAGCGCTCTCATCGCTGAACAGGTCATCCGTCCCACCGGCTTGCTCGATCCCGAAATTGATGTGCGGCCGGTAGAGGGGCAGATTGACGACCTCATTGGGGAGATCAACGCCCGGACGGCAAAGGAACAGCGGGTGCTGGTAACGACGCTGACCAAAAAGATGGCGGAGGATCTGACCGCCTATCTTGAAAAAACCGGCATCAAGGTGCGGTACATGCACCATGATGTGGATACCATCGAGCGAATGGAGATCATCCGCGACCTGCGAAAAGGCGAATTTGATGTGCTGGTGGGCATTAACCTGCTGCGCGAGGGATTGGATATCCCGGAGGTTTCGCTGGTGGCGATCCTGGATGCCGATAAAGAGGGCTTCCTGCGCAGCGAGACCTCGCTGGTGCAGACCATCGGCCGGGCGGCCCGAAACGCTGAGGGCAAGGTCATTATGTACGCCGATGAAGTGACCGACAGCATGCAGAAGGCCATCCAGGAAACCTACCGCCGGCGGGAGATCCAGCAGAGATACAATACCGAACACGGCATCACCCCGCAGACCATCCGGAAAGAGATCCGGGATGTGCTGGAGATCAGCGTGACGGACAAGAAGAACGGCAAGGGCGGCAAGAAGATGAGCCGCAAGGAGACCGAAGCGGCCATTGCCAAGCTGACCGCCGAAATGCGGGAAGCGGCAAGGCTGCTGGAATTTGAGCATGCCGCCTACCTGCGGGATAAGATAGCCAAGCTGAAAGAGACCCTGTAACAGAAATAAGCTTTACTGCCGCAAAACGCTGATAACATTAGGCCTTTGCGGCAAGGAGGAACCAATGGCATTAGATAAAATCGTGATCCGCGGCGCGCGGCAGAACAACCTGAAAAATATCGACCTGGAGATCCCCAGAGATAAGCTCATCGTCTTTACTGGGCTTTCCGGCAGCGGCAAGACCTCTCTCGCTTTTGATACCATCTACGCAGACGGCCAAAGACGCTATGTGGAGAGTCTTTCCTCCTACGCCAGGATGTTCCTGGGGCAGGCCGAAAAACCCGATGTGGACGAAATTTCGGGGCTTTCCCCCGCTATTTCCATCGATCAGAAAACCACCAGCAAAAACCCTCGTTCCACCGTGGGCACCGTCACCGAAATCTACGACTACCTGCGTCTTTTATATGCCAGAGTCGGTATCCCCCACTGTCCCATCTGCGGGCGGGAGATCACCCAGCAGACGGTGGACCAGATGGTGGATAAGGTGCTGGCACTGCCGGAGGGGACCCGCATCCAGGTGATGGCGCCCATAGTGCGGCAGCGCAAGGGCACCTACCAGAAGGAACTGGACGCGGCCCGCCGCAGCGGCTATGTAAGAGCCCGGGTGGACGGCAATATGTACGAGCTGACCGAGGAAATAAAGCTGGAGAAGAACTATAAGCACACCATCGAGATCGTGGTGGACCGGCTTTCGGTCAAGCCGGAGATCCGCTCCCGGCTGGCGGATTCGATAGAGACCTGCTGCGCCATGACCGGCGGGCTGGCCCTGGTGGATGTCATTGGCGGCGAGGAGATGCTCTTTAGCCAGAACTATGCCTGCCCCGACCATGATATCTCCATCGAGGAGCTTTCGCCCAATATGTTCTCCTTCAATAACCCCGCCGGGAGCTGCCCCACCTGTACCGGCCTTGGTGTGTTCCAGAAGGTAGACCCGGCACTGGTGGTGCGTTACCCGGACCGTTCCATCCGGGACGGCGCCTTTAAGGTGACGGGCTGGAGCTGCGACCCCGGCTCCATTGGGGAGATGTACTTTACCGGACTGAATAAGCACTTTGGCGTACCGCTAGATGTACCGGTAAAGGATATGCCAAAGGACAAGCTGGACCTGGTGCTCTTTGGCACTAAGGGCGAAAAATTTGAGATGGTGCGGCAATCGGCGGGCTTTAAGGGCAAGTTCGTCAATGACTTTGAGGGCATTGTGAATAACCTGGAGCGGCGCTTTAAGGAGACCAGCAGCGAATGGATGCGGTATGATATCGCCACTTTCATGTCCTCTGTCCCCTGCCCCGACTGCCACGGTGACCGCCTGCGGCCCGAAATACTGGCGGTGACAGTGGGCGGCATCAACATCAGCGACTTTTGTAAGATGAGTGTGCGGGACGCGCTGCAATTTATGGACACGCTGGAACTGACCGATATGCAGCAGAAGATCGCCGGACAGATCATCAAGGAGATCAAGAGCCGGCTTTCCTTCCTTGCGAATGTGGGGCTCAATTATCTGACGCTGGCCCGCAGCGCCAGCACTCTTTCCGGCGGAGAGAGCCAGCGCATCCGGCTGGCGACCCAAATCGGTTCCAGCCTGATGGGGGTGCTGTATATCCTGGATGAGCCCTCCATTGGGCTGCACCAGCGGGATAATGCAAGGCTGATAGAGGCGCTGAAGAACCTGCGCGACCTGGGCAATACCGTCATAGTGGTGGAGCACGATGAAGAGACGATGGAGGCCGCTGATTACATTGTGGATATCGGCCCGGGCGCGGGCATCCACGGCGGCCATGTGGTATACAGCGGACCGGCAAACGAGATCAAGTATTGCAAGGAATCCATCACCGGGCAGTACCTTTCCGGGGCGAAGAAGATCCCGCTGCCGGAGTCACGCAGACCCGGCAACGGCGGCTATTTTGAGATTGTGGGCGCTGCCGAAAATAACCTCAAGAGCATCAATGTCAAATTCCCGCTGGGATGCTTTGTGGCGGTGACCGGTGTATCTGGTTCCGGCAAAAGTTCGCTGGTCAATGAGATCTTGAACAAGGCGCTGAGCAAGGAGCTGATGGGGGCCCATGTGCGGCCCGGCAAATATAAGACGCTGCATGGGCTGGAGCTGGTGGATAAGGTCATTGATATCGACCAAAGCCCCATAGGGCGGACGCCCCGCAGCAACCCTGCCACCTACACTGGCGTGTTCAATGATATCCGGGAGGTCTTTGCCGCCACCAACGAGGCCAAAATGCGGGGGTATAAGATCGGGCGGTTCTCCTTTAATGTGAAGGGCGGCCGGTGCGAGGCGTGCGAGGGCGCCGGTATTCTGGAGATCCCGATGCACTTTTTGCCGGATGTGTATGTCCCCTGCGAGGTGTGCAAGGGCAAGCGCTATAACCGGGAGACGCTGGAGGTCAAATATAAGGGCAAGAGCATCTATGATGTACTGGAGATGAGCGTGGAAGAGGGCTTGACCTTCTTTGAGAACCTGCCAAAAATAAAGCGCAAGCTGCAAACCCTGTACGATGTGGGGCTGGGGTATATCAAGATCGGACAGCCGGCGACGACCCTTTCCGGCGGCGAGGCACAGCGCGTGAAGCTGGCGACAGAGCTTTCTCGCCGGAGCACCGGCAAGACAGTATATATCCTGGATGAGCCGACCACCGGCCTGCACACCGATGATGTGAAAAAGCTCATTGAGATACTGCAGAAATTTGCGGACGCAGGTAATACCGTTATTGTGATAGAGCACAACCTGGATGTCATCAAGACGGCGGATTATATCATCGACCTGGGCCCCGAGGGCGGCGACGGCGGCGGAATGATCGTCTGCTGCGGCACTCCGGAGGAGGTAGCGGACTGCAAGGCTTCCTTTACCGGGCAGTACCTTGGAAAGCTGCTGAAGAAGAAATAAGGTGCAAAAAGAACCGGCTGGGGAGCAAAACGCTCTGAAGCCGGTTCTCGGTTTATGGGGAATATTTAGGGCGGGCGCGGCAGAGCGGACGAGGGCTGCCCGCAAGGGCCAGCCCGAGGGGAAGCGGAGGCGTGCCCGCCCGTTCAATCGGCTGGAAAGCCGGGGGCGAGATCATCCTCCGGGCTGCGAAGGGCGAAAGCCTGCCGGGCCGCCGAGCTGAAGAAACCCGACTGAGCCATCGAGACATAATCGCTGCCGGCGATGATGAAGTGGTCGATGAGATCGACCGAAATGGCGCGCATGGCATCCCGCAGTGAAAGGGTGGCGGCGATATCCTCCCGGGAGGGGATGGCCAGCCCGCGCGGGTGATTGTGCGCCAGCAGGATGCTGGGGGCATGGTGCCGCAGCGCTACCTCAGCGATTTTACGGCCAGGCAGCTGCACGGCATTGGGGGCACCTGTGGAGATGCGGTCGGTGCTGATCTCCCGGAGGTTATTATCCAGGCAGACGAGATAGAGTGTTTCCTCCGGCAGGCCATTGCAGGCGGCCACCAGCTTTTTTCCATAATAGCGCATTAGGTCCTCCCGCTGGGCATCATTGGGCAGAGGAGTGATGGCTTCGGCATAGTAACGGCGGGCGATATCCGCGACGAGGTGGAGATGAACGGCGGCATTCATGCCGATGCCCTCCACCTGGGCCAGCTGCTCCGGGGCGGCATTGAGGACACCAACGAGGGAGCCAAACTGTTCAATGAGGCGGTGAGCCAAGATATTAGTATCCCGCCGGGGCACCGAATAAAACAGCAGGAGCTCCAGCACATTGTGGGGCGGGAAGCCATCCAGGCCCTCCGAGAGGTAACGCTCCCGCAGGCGGTCCCGGTGACCGGAATGTTCATTGGCCATGCGCTCCCCTCCCCTTTCGACAAAATTCTGCTCCTATCTTACCATTCCCGCCGAAAAAAGTAAAGAGCGGCGGGGCTTGACGGTGAGCTGAAATCCGGGTATGCTTATATTGAATTTTGAAAAAAGAACAGATGGCACGCAGCCGAAAAAATGAGAGGATGGCAAGGAAGGCCCGCAGGCAGGCTGGCGCCCGATGGAATCGGGCTGGCGCCTGTCAAGGGGCTGACGCAGCCGGGGCTCATTTTTGCGAGCCGCCGGGCTTAAAAGAAGGAATCATAAATGAAAGAATTTACGATAGGACAGAATGACGCCGGACAGCGACTGGATAAATTCCTGGGCAAAGCCGTACCGCTGCTGCCCTCCTCTATGATGTATAAAGGAATCCGCACCAAGCGAATCAAGGTGAATAGCAAGCGGGCAGAAATAAGCACCAGACTGGCCGTGGGGGATGTGGTAAGCCTGTACCTCAATGATGAGTTTTTTGAGGAAAAGCGGGCAGATGAGACCTTTCTGCGGGCTGGGGACGCGCTTTCTGTCATCTATGAGGATGAGAATATCCTTATCGCTGATAAGCCCGCCGGGCTGGTGGTACATGAGGATGAAAGCGGCACCGCGGATACGCTGATCGGACGGGTGCAGAAATACCTGTACCAAAAGGGCGAATATGACCCTGCACAGGAAAACAGCTTTGCACCGGCACTTTGCAATCGCATCGACCGCAACACCTGCGGGCTGGTACTGTGCGCCAAGAATGCCATAGCGCTGCAGGCAATGAATGAGATCATCAAGGAGCGGCAGGTGGAAAAGACCTATCGCTGCGTAACTGTGGGAGTCCCCAATCCCGACCATGCTACCTGCAAAGCCTTTCTGCGGCGGGATACCAGGACAAAAACCGTAACGGTATTTGATAAGCCACAGCCGGATGCCAAGACCATCCTGACAGAATACCGGGTGCTGCGGCAAAAAAATGGGCTGGCCCTGCTGGAGGTAACACTGCACACAGGCCGCACCCATCAAATACGAGCACATATGACCCACATGGGCTGGCCGCTGCTGGGGGATACCAAGTACTGCACACCGGAAAGTCTGAAGAAAAACCGGGCATTAAAATTGCAGCAGCAGGTGCTGTGTGCCTGGCGGCTGCGCTTTACCGGCATTCCGGAAGGCTCCCCCTTATTTTACCTAAACGGACAGGAATTTACCGCCAAGAAGTTGCCGGACGACTGGGTGAAGTAGTAGTAAAAGCTCTCCCGAGGAAAATTTTTCCCGGGAGAGCTTTAATTTCTGCAATGGTTATTCGATTTCCAGGTCGCCGCTGGTGGAGGAGACGCTGATTTTGCAATCCGCCGGGCCAAAGCCGTAGAAATGATCCTGCTTTTGATAGGCGCGCTGGGTGATAAAAGCACCGCTGGCGGTATCAAAGCGGACGGTGCCACCCTGTGCCGGGAGAGTTAGGTCGGTTTCTCCACTGATGGTATTCAGCGCCGCTTCCCGGCAGGAGATAAATTCAAAATCCAGGTCGCCGCTAACGGTATCGGCCGTGAGCTGATCCACGGTGAGCCGTTCCCAATCGAAATTGCCGGAAACGCTGTTCAAGGATACGGTCTTTACATTGGCGGTATCTACCTCGATATTGCCGCTGACGGTATCAAACTCGGCGTTCTCCCCCACCAGGCTATCGATGGAGATATCCCCGCTGACCGTGGCAATGTGGAGCTGCGGTGTGGTAAGTGCGGCCGCTTGGATCGGTG
>ERZ506957.1069-NODE-1069-length-10981-cov-5.494966_pt1 | contig 10981 bp, 5 predicted proteins | sample MGYA00512894_ERZ506957 | MGnify/ENA metagenome assembly ERZ506957
TGCAAGCAGATGGCGTGCAAAGTCGCCAGACGCTCTTTGTGCGGTATTGCCTTAGATAAAAAACGTCTCCGGAAGTGCTTTCCGGAGGCTCTGAAAGCAGCGTCATGTCAGTCTGTCAGTTAGGTTCGGCGTGGAGCTGCTTGCATAGAGAGGAAGCGATGTTTGTGCAGAACCCAAACACGAATCGATACCGTTGCCTTAGCTTTTTACTGGCGGGCATGATGGCTGTGACCAGCCTGCCGCTGCCGGCATTTGCAGCAGATGCGGCGGCGGGGGAGGAGATCGCCATTTCGGCAGAACGATTTCCGGACGAGCAGTTCCGGAACTACATTTCCGAACAGCTGGACAGCGACGGTGACAACATGCTGTCCGCGACGGAATGCAGCGAAGTCGTTGATCTGAATGTATCCCAGCAGGGCATTGCCGATCTGACGGGGATCGATGTCTTTTCCAAATTGCAGCAGCTGGATTGTTCCGGAAACACGTTGTCGGCATTGGATATTTCCGGTGCTGCACAGCTGTTGCAGCTGAATTGCTCTGCGAATCCGGATTTGTCTGCACTGAAACTGCCGGAGAAAAACGGTGCGTTTTCCTTTTTGGTGATGTTGGACTGTAGTGACTGTGCTCTGACAGAACTGTCGCTGGATTCCTACGCCCTTTTGGGAACGCTGGACTGCTCCGGCAATCAGCTGGCAGCACTGGATATTTCTGCAAATTCCAATTTGCGGACTGTAAACTGTTCCAACAACCAGCTGGCAGCACTGGACGTTTCTGCGAATTCCAATTTGCAGACTGTAAACTGTTCCAATAATCAGCTGGCAGCACTGGACGTTTCTGCGAATTCCAATTTGCAGACTGTGGACTGCTCCGGCAACCAGCTGGCTACGCTGGACGTTTCTGCGAATTCCAATTTGCAGACTGTAAACTGCTCCGGCAATCAGCTGACTACGCTGGACGTTTCTGCGAATTCCAATTTGCAGACTGTAAACTGTTCCAACAATCAGCTGGCAGCACTGGACGTTTCTGCGAATTCCAATTTGCAGACTGTAAACTGCTCCAACAACCAGCTGACTACGCTGAACTTTTCCCAGAATGCCAAGCTGGAGGAAGTGGACTGCTCCGGCAACCAGCTGACAGAACTGGACGTATACAATGCCCTTCTTCAGAAACTGGACTGCTCGGAAAATGCCCTGCCGTCTCTGTTCCTGTCGGAATGTTCTGCTCTCCGCGAACTGGACTGTTCCCAGAACCAGCTGGTGGAACTGGACACCACCGGACTGACGCTGGAAATACTGGAAACTGCTGGAAATCAGCGTGCCATTGTGCCGCAGCCGGAACGGGCGGGAGCGTACAGCTATGACCTGAACAATCTGCCGGAACTGGAACAAGACCGCATCACCGGCTGGGAGAACGCTTCTGTGAAGGAAGATGCCGCCAATGTACTGCAAATTCCGGCAGACACCGAACGTGTGTCTTATGGCTACCGGCTGGACAGCCAGCAGGCAGTGCCGGTGGCAACGTTCACCCTGACATTGCAGCCGGACGAAGCGTGTTATTTGCAGCTGAACGAGGAGCATTTTCCGGACGCAGCATTCCGGAGCCTTGTCCGCGACAGCTTTGACACTGACGGAAACAGCTGGCTCTCGCTGGCGGAACTACAGGCAGCCAAGACCTTGACGATTTCCGCAGACAGCGGCATCACAGACCTTACCGGAATGGAACAGCTGTGCTGGCTGGAGAATTTGCAGTGCAGCGGAATTTCTTTAGAACGACTGGACGTTTCCGGATTTTCCGCTTTGAAGATGCTGTCCTGTGACGGCTGCGGGCTGAAAGAACTGCTGCTGCCGGAAGAATCCTCGCTGGAGGTGCTCTCCTGCAAACAAAACCAGCTGACCTCTCTGGAACTGAGCAGGCAGAGCAACCTGCAAGAGCTGTTCTGTGCGGACAACCAACTCTGTGCCTTGCAAATCGACGGCACGAAACTGGCAGGCGGCACAGTGTTTGCTGATGGAAACGTGGCTGCGATCTCGCCGGATATTCTGGGACAGCTGGACTTGTCCCAACTGTCCGGCTTCTCCGCAGAGCAGGCAGAGAACTGGACAAACGGCACGGTGCAGGACGGTGTTCTGACGGTGGCAGACCTTAGCCAGCCGGTGACCTATACCTATTATCTCGATGCCGCCAGGACCCAGACGGTGCAGTTTACCTTACAGCCAGAGGAACTGCTGCTGCCTGTTGATGCAGTACATTTTCCGGACAGTGCATTCCGCAGCTATGTACAGGGACTGGACACCAATGCCGACGGCAGCCTTTCCCGCGGGGAACTGTTTGCCGTAACAGAAATGCTCATCAGCGGGAAGTCTATCTGGGATCTGACCGGAATCCAGTATTTTGTCCGGCTGGAAACGCTGGACTGCTCCGCCAACAATCTGCGGAAGCTGGATCTGACAACGCTTTCTCAACTGAAAACGCTGAACTGTTCCAGTAATAATCTCTCCTCGCTGGTACTGCCGGAGAACAGCCTGCTGGAGGAACTCCGCTGCTCCAGCAACAGCACATTGCAGGAACTCTCTGTTGCTTCTCTGTCTCATCTGCAAGTGCTCTACTGTGCCCAGTGCCGCCTGAAAACGCTGGATCTGACGAATTCTCCGGAACTGACGACATTGAACTGCTCACTGAATCAGCTGACTTCGCTGGAACTGGGCGGACTGTCCCAACTGACCACGTTGAATTGTTCCATGAATAAGCTGACTGCTTTAGACTTATCAGCTCTTTCCGTACTGAGATCCCTGAACTGTGCCAGCAACCAGATTCCGGCACTAGCGGTAGAACAGTGTCCGGAACTGGCTACACTGAATTGTTCCAACAACCAGCTGACCGTGCTGAAAACCGAGTCGCTGCCGAATCTGGAATCGCTGGTGTGCATCAACAATCAGCTGACTGCACTGCAAGCAGCTGATGGCATGACACTACAAAAGCTGAGTGCGGCACGCAACAAATGTACTGTTGCAATGGACAGCCTGAACCGGATCCGCTTTGCAGATCTGGCGGAGAACTTTCAGCCGTCCCGCGTGGTACAGGGCAGCATTACCAATGGTGAGGCAGGTGCAGGCGGTATCTATGTTACAGACCCCAGCTGGAGTGTGTCATATCAGTATCAGGTGCAGGCAGATGATCCGGACAGTGTAATCACATTTACACTGGTGCCGCAGGCAGCGGAGGAAACGGGTGTGCCCATTGATGCAGAGCATTTTCCGGACGAAAATTTCCGCCGTATCGTTGTCCGGTATGACACCGACAGTGACGGACTGCTTTCCCGGTCGGAACTGAAACAAGTCACAGAACTGGACGTTTCGGTCAACGAGATCGCTGACCTGACCGGCGTGGAATACTTTACAGCACTGCAAACGCTGGACTGCTCCAATAATAAGCTGACAACAATTCCCCTGCGGACGCTGGGGCAGCTGGAAAAGCTGAACTGCAACAATAACCAGCTGACCACGCTGGATTGCTCTGCCAATACATTGCTGAAGGAACTCAGCTGTGCATCGAACCAGCTGACGGCGTTGGAACTCTCCAAATTGACGGAACTGACGAAACTGGCGTGCGAGGGCAACCAGCTGACTGTGCTGGAACTGGGCACACTGACACAGCTGCAAACGCTGGACTGCTCCGGCAACCAGCTGACCACACTGGACGTTTCGGCACAGAAACAGCTGGAAACGCTGCGGTGTATGGAAAATCACCTGATCGCACTGGACGTGACCGGCTTGTCGAAATTACAGCAGGTGGAAGTGATCGACAACACCCGAAGCATACCGTTCAATGCCATGGGACAGGTAGATCTGTCTGCCCTTGCAGACGGTTTCCAGCCGTCAAAGGTGCAGCCGGATATGTGGCAGAATGCCACCTGTACGGAGAATGTGCTGACAGTGAACGACCGCTCGCAGGAGATACGCTATGCGTACCAGATCGATGCCGGTGATGCCAGCCGGACGATATCGTTCACATGGATTCCCACAGTCATGGAAGAAGATGCCGTTGCCATTGATACAGAGCATTTTCCGGACGATGTGCTTCGTTCCTATGTGCTGCAATCTCTGGACAAAAACGGGGACGGCATGCTGCAAATTTCCGAGCAGAAAGCGGTAACACAGCTGGACATTTCGAACTGCGGCATTGCCGACCTGACGGGGATTTCTTACTTCCCGAATCTGGTGCAGCTGAACTGTGCAGGGAATTCGATCTCCGATCTGTCCGGAATTTCCGAGAAATTGGAGGTGCTGGACTGTAGCAATACCGCACTGCGGGAACTGAACCTGACTGGCTTCTATCGGCTGACAGAGCTGCACTGCCGCGGCTTGCATCTGCAAAGCCTGAACGTCAATGTTCTGCCGGAACTGCAATTGCTGGACTGCGGGGAGAACGAGCTGACTTCTCTGTATCTGTCCAACCTACAGCTGGAAAAGCTGATTTGTGACAACAACCAGCTGACAACCTTGGATCTGTCCCGCTGTACGGCACTGAAGGAAGTGGACTGCCGCAAGAATCAGCTGACAGGCTTCACGTGGGGAACGGTTTCACTGCGGGTGCTGAACTGTGCGGAAAATCAGCTGAATTCTCTGAACATCAACAATCAGCAGGCTCTGGAAGAACTGGATTGCAGCGGCAACCAGCTGGGCTGGCTGATGCTGACCAATCTGCATCAGCTGGATATGCTTTACGCCGGCAGCAATCCGCTGCTGGCACTGAACCTGTCGGAGCAGGCACCGATGACTGTCTGCGATCTGCAAAATTGTGTGGTTCTGAAAAAGCCGTCCTGCAACAGAAAAGATCTGTATCTGGAACCGACGCAGTGGAGCGGGTTCCGGTTAGACCTTGTACAGACGTGGAACAACGCCGAATGCAGCGGCACAAAGGTTTATATAACAGATCCGCTGCAAAATATCACTTATACTTATAACACAGGAAATCCCAATGTGACTGCATCTTTCACTGTGCAGCTGCAAGACATTCCCATGAACATCGTCGATGTGACGCTGGAAAATGAGAAGAACATTTTCTATACCGGCGAACCGCTGACACCGGACGTGATCGTAGTTGCAGGAGGCAACGAGCTGAAACAGGGCACGGATTACACGCTTTCCTATGAGAACAATCTCAACGCCGGCAGAGGAACGATTCTGGTCAGCGGGGCAGAGGGCTCTCTCTGGTCGGGCAGCGTATCGCTGGAATTTGTCATTGAAAAAGCGGTGCCCAAGGTGACTGTGATATGGGACGATTCCGCGGAATATACCGAAGGAGATGACGTGCCGCCGATACGGCTGGACACTGCCAATACCGAGGGCATTCTGATGTGGACGGCAGACACACCGAGCACTTTCAAAGCCGGCAGAAACCAGCTGCAATGGAAGTTCGTTCCCGCGGACAGTTCCAACTATGAAACCGCGATCGGCACCATTGTTGTTTCTGCCAAGGAAAAGCCGGTCACAACAACGGAAACCACAACAACGACGACTACGACAACAACCACCACCACTACAACGGAAACCACCACCGAAACTACTACCACAGAAACGACCACCACAGAAACCACTGCGACTACCACAGAAACGACTACCTCGCTGACGACTACGGAAAGCACCACTGCGAAAACCACGGAGTCAACTACGGCAACGACAACCACCGATGAAACGTTTACGAAAAAGCCGATCACCACGACAACGACTATGACGACTACTACCGAAGGAACGTTCACCAAGAAGCCGGTCACGACTACCACGACTGCGACAACTACCACAGAGGAAGCATTCACCAAAAAGACAACGACTACCACGACAACAACAACTACTACTACCACTACCACCACAACAACCACTACGACTTCTGCCACAACGACAACGACAACTACCACAACGACTACCACGACAACGACTACTACAACCACGACAGAAACCACGACTACGACGACCACCACAACTACGACTTTTACAACTACGAAAGAAACGACCACCACGACCACCACAACAACTACTACGACAGAAACAACCACGACGACTACAACAGAGAGCAGTACCACGGAAACCACGGAAAGCACCGCAACGTCTACGATTCCCATTCTGACGACGGAAACAACGACGACTGCGGAAACCACGTCGGAAACCAGTACTATCACCAGTTCCGGAACTACCACCAACACCACCGCAGCCACCACGACAACTGCCACTGCGACGACGACCAAGCCAATTATTTTGCCGCGTACCCGTGGTGATGCCAACATGGACGGCGAGGTGGATTCGCAGGACGTTTTCGAACTGCTGCTGTATATTGCGAGAACAGCTGTGGGCGAAAAGGACGTGGTTTTCCACGAGGATCCGACCGTCAACCGCTGGCTGATCCTGATGATGGACATCAACAATGACAATAAACTGGATTCGCAGGATCTCTACTATTTGCTGCTGTACATCGCAATGCATGGAGCCGGAATCAAGGCAACATGGAGCGACGTTCTGAAAAACTGACCGAAGCATTGCCCTATATAAAAGTACCAATTCTTTTTCGTATTATTGAGATGTATTGTCCTAAAAATATATGGATATATTGGGAAATTTTGATTTTCATTTTAGATGAGCAATACAGAACAGAATTGGGATATAATAAAAAGCATTAATGAGAGGCAATATATGATTTTTGAATTACTACAAAAAATGATAGATTCAGCACTTATTCAAAGTATTCAAAATTATTTACTTACAATCAGAAACGCTCTTACACTTTCGACAGCTAGAGCAGTATTTGTATTCTATGGAGTATTTTTCATTACATATTTTCTTTTCTTTCGTTGGTTCTTGTTTTCTATACTGTATGGAATAAAAGGAAAGAAAAAAAAGAGCAAAAAAAATGCGTTTTGGAAGCAGCATCGAACATTAGCTTGGTTTTTTTTGAAAAATGGTGTTATTGAAAAAATGGAAGGAACTTATCCAAAAGCTTCAAAGCTATGCGTAGTTTACAATATTGTGTCATTATCCTTTATCTTATTTGGTACGCTTTTTCTTTTGCTTTCTATAGTTTCTTCGCTTGCTTATCAGCTATTTTTGGATACCGCATATCTATATATTATTTTAGTTTTCTTCCCATCAACTATTTTTGAATTTATATTTAAGGTCTTAAATAGGAACAAATAAGCATGATTTTTAATATTTTTTCGAGCAGTGAAATAAAATTTTCCATATATGAAGAAAAGGTGAAATGAGGTGTGCTTCGCAGAAAATGAGAATATCAGAATTAGAAGTAGAATATGAAGATATACTATGGTTTGCTATTGACAAGTTTCACAGGGTTATTGCATTTACATCTGGTGTTTATGGGCATGTACCAGAATTTGTTTGCCGTTCAAAGGAAGAAACTATCTTAATCGAAAATTACTTTGATAATTGTGGAAAAAGAACGGAGATAAAGCATATAAAAGGCATAGAATTTGGTGAGAAATTAATTGGATTTTGTGAATATATGACTCAAAAAGGGATATATTGCTTTGATTCATACAATGGCAATGAACATGTTGAGTATTATACGAAAATTTCTTCGCCATGTGAAGCGTTAGTAATAGAAAATGTTCCAGAACCTATCGCATCAATTCTTAAAAGTCATATTATTGATGTGGATGTAGAAATGGTAGATATTATTCATGTATGTAACGCATACTAATTTTTAAATTTGGAATCCTCATTTTATTCATTATACATATTTAAGTTTATAAATTCTATAGCTGCTTGAACGACAATGAGACAGATTGGTTTCACTATTCTCCATTAAAAAAATCCGCCTGAAGTGTTTTCTTCAGGCGGATTTTTGTTGTTTCATGTTGTTTTAATAAGCGGCGGTTGTGGTACCAGTTTCAGATGCCGGTTCTGTAGAACCGCTGTCCGGCGTGACAGCTCCGTTTGTCAGGGTGATGATAAAGCCGCTGCTGTTGTCACCGGAAACGGTGTAAACCGCATTTTCCGGCAGGGAAACCGTTGTGGTGCCGCTGGCATCTGCGGGAACGTAGTAGATCGTGTAAGACTGTACGCCGTCAGAATATGCCAGCCCGCCGGATTCCATGGTGTAATTCCGGAGATAGTCCAGGTATTCCTCCAGACAGAAGTTGTTTTCGTGCATGATCGCCGCGTGGATTTTGCCCACATACCGGAAGTGGTGCGGGGCGTAGGGTGTGCCGGTGGTTTCTGTCTTGTCGCTGGGATACCGCAGAATGAAGCCGTATTCCCACGAGTTCGTCACCATCCACTCATTGCGTTTGGTGATGTAGGGAACAACTTCGCCGGTGCTGGTGATCAGACCAATGTCAAAGCCGTAGCCGCTGCTGCGGTCAGGGAGAACATTGGTATAAATGGAGGTGCTGCTCAGTGTGGTGTCCAGCGTGCTGTAAACCTGTAGATTGGCATAGCCATTTGCAGCGGCGTATGCATCGAACAGACTGCACAGCGGCTCCGTGATTTCCGACTGCATTTGCAGGGAAGTATCTCTGGGCTTGACGTTGGTGTCCGTCACGGCGGAAAAGTCTGTCCATGCCTGTGCACCGGCATAGGGATGTGCGGCATCTACCAGAATCAGAGAGCCGTTTGCCTCATCGGCTGCGGTCAGCTGTAGTACTGTTCCGCTGGGTTGTGTTGCTTCGGTGGTATCAGCGTTTTCCTCTCCTGCGGAAGAAGTGTCAGAGGCGGACGGCGTAGAAGCAAATCCGCCCACGCCCACAATATTTTCGGGAACATTCTGCAAGAAAACGCGGTAAAATGCGTCCAGTGCGAAGATCCCGACAATCAGGAGCACTAACGCAAGGAGAAAGCCGGCGGGACTCATGTGTCTTTGTTTCCGTTTGCTCATAGCGTGGAACCAGCCTCCTTTCCTGTGAAAGCTGCTGTTTCGGTTATGCAGCCGGCACAGCAGTATCAGTAGTATCGGTGAACGTGTCTGTAGGGTCCACGGCAGAACCGTTTTCATCGGTTTCCACTGGGCTTAGGTCTGTCGGCATAGGATAGCCGTTGTGGATCAGACCATAGATTGCAAAGGTATCGAATACGGCTCTCCAATAAGTAGGGCCTTTGGCGGTGACAGCGATAAAATGCTTGCCCTCGGTGTCAGTGGCATAGCTGACCAGACAGTTGCCTGCCTCATCAGTGTAGCCGGTCTTTCCGGCATCAATGGAAATGCCGGTGACTTCGTTGCCGTACATGCGGCTGTACATGGTGCTCTCCAGCAGAATGCCTTCCGGGTGCTGCTCTGTGGCAGTGGTGGTGTACTGATAAGTGCCCAGAATTTCGCGGCAGGTATCATTTTTCATGACCGCAGACATCAGCATGGCAATGTCTGTGGCAGTGCTGTAGTGGTTGGGGTCGTAAAGTCCGCTGGCGTTGGTGAAGTGGGTATTTTTCAGCCCCAGCTCTTCCACCTTTTCGTTCATCAGCTTGACGAATTCGTCCTCAGAGCCGCAGAGATAAATGGCGATCGCGGTGGTAGCATCTGCACCGGAGGGCAATGCGATCCCGTACATCAGATCTTTCAGGGAAACGGTTTCCCCTTCTTCAAAGCCGGCACGGGAAGCTTCCGCTTCGATCAGCGGGGCAATGATCTCGTAAGTCATGGTAAATGTATCGTCCATGTTTTCGATATGTTCCGCCGCCACCAAAAGCGTCATGATCTTTGTCATCGATGCCGGATAAATGCGTGCGTCCGGATCCCGCTGTGCCAGAACGGTGTTGTTTTCCACGTCCAGCAGCACAGCATGTTCGCTGGAGATATTCGAAGCGGTCAGTTCTGTGAGGTTGTCTGCCGGTGTGGGATATGTCAGCAGGGCAGGCGGTTCGGTGGGAGCCTCTGTGGGGGCTTCCGTCTGTGTAGCAACCGGAGCCTGTGCATTTGCCGCCGGAGAAAGCTGCTGCTCCACCTTGGGCTTGCCGGTCTGTGTCAGAAGTACGATGATAAATACTACCACGATAAATCCGCAAAGGACACCGATCATGGTATTGATCCAGAGTTTTGTATTGTGGGGATTTTTCTTTCTGCGAACTTTCATTGCTGCACCTCATACCAAAATTCGATCTTTTCAGGGCGTGTCCTTGTCCAAACACGGAAACACGTCCGCAGATTTTGTGCGGCAGTTCCACGGCAAGGAAGCAGAAAACCTGTTTTTTGTCGGACTGCCTTTACAATTATAATCCATTTTTACCGTTTTGTCAATGGATTTAGAGGATTCTTCATGGAAATCTGCAACATCGCCCCGCAGGCTTGCCCAAGGGCAGCAATTTTCTAGGGCAGCCATGTCAAAACCGTCCGGCGGAATTCGCTCGTACCTCTTGGAATGTGTAGGGGGCGATGCCCACATCGCCCCGTAGACTTGTCCGAGGACAGCAGTTTTCTAGTGCGGCCGTGTCGAAACCGTCCGGCGGAATTCGCTCGTTCCTCGCTGTCCGCCTGTGGCTTGCCAACGCCGGTGGTTGCCCTTGCCTGTATTTGCAGTGTTGGCTCTTTGAGGTATTGCTTGTACAGACGGTAAACCTTATTTTGTACGGCGTTCGCAAGCTTGTGCATAAGCCTCCCCTGAAAGGGGAGGGGGACCAGCGAAGCTGGTGGAGGGGTTCTGCTGAAATCTTTTACTCCTGTTTCAGATTTTACGGAAGAAACCCCTCAGTCAGCCTATGGCTGCCAGCTCCCCTTTCAGGGGAGCCTGTTGCGTAAACTGTCTGTGTGTTCTAGTGCAGTCATGTCAAAACCGTCCGGCGGAATTCGCTCGTTGCACTCGCTGTCCGCCTGGGGCTTGCCAACGCCGCTAGTTGCCCTTGCCTGTACGTGTAGTGTTGGCTCTTTGAGGTGTCACTTGTGCAGGCGGTCAAGTTTCTTAAATACGGCGTTTGCAAGTTTGCAGTTATAAGCCTCCCCTGAAAGGGGAGGGGAACCGCCGTTAGGCGGTGGAGGGGTTTTTCGT
>ERZ506957.1075-NODE-1075-length-10966-cov-13.055815_pt1 | contig 10966 bp, 2 predicted proteins | sample MGYA00512894_ERZ506957 | MGnify/ENA metagenome assembly ERZ506957
ACTAAAAAAGAGATGCATTTCTGCATGTACCAACATACAGATTTACATCTCTTTTTAATCATTAAAAACAAATCTAGGGGTCTATAGGTTCATGCCGATATGGCATCAGTCCCCTAAATTGACCCCTAGATATTTCTTGGAAACCCCTAGATTATTTGGTTACCCGAAATTGTAAAGGAGTAGCACGAGGCTACTCCTTTTGTGTTATTAACTTTTATTAAGCTTGTTGTGCTTGTTCGTCTTCATCATCGTCATCGACGTTTTTCCATTTACGTCCTACGAAGAATACAACGATTTGTACCAATCCAATAACAACCATCCAAATTGTCCATTGATCTGTCCAAGTCCATGCTAGACTCATGTCTTCAGTTACTAGGAAGAATACAACAGATACGATTGCGATTAGAACTGCAAGTACGCGAGTGAATAATCCACGTTTCTTTTCTTGTTCTTGTTCTTCGTCTTCATTTGTAGTTGCTTGTTGTTTTGTTTCATCATCCTCTTCTTCGTCATCTTCATCTTTATGACGTTTACTAATCAACAACAACAATCCGAATAATACTGTTACGATTGCACAGATCAAGTTGATCAATGCCCAATAGTACTCTTGTGTTGCCTTTGGAGTGTAATCCTCTTCAACCTTTTCTTCCTCTTTAGGTTCAGCCTTAGGCGTTTGTTCTTCTTCGACCTTTTCTTCAGGAACAGGAGTAGGAGTAGGAACTACTCTTTGAACAACTGGCGGTACGCTTGGAGTTGTAGGTGTAGGAGCTGGAGTTACTGGAGTTGTATCTCGTGTAACTGTTAATGTTCCAACAACCTTTGTAATGTCGTAGTTAGATGCCAATGTATTTTCATTCAACTTGTATTCGAATGCATTTGCACTGTCTCCAACCTCTGTTTGAGATCCAGTTACTTCATATGTAGCACCTTCACCCTTCGCAAATCCATCACCACTCACTTTAATTGATGTGTTTGTTAATGGATTGCCATCATAAGTCTTACTTTCAGTAGCACTTGTTAATGTGACAGAACGCTTAGTAATCTTGTAAGTCTTAGTGAATGTTCCAGTGTAGTTGCCTTTACCTGTAACTGTAATTGTTACTGTTCCAGCATTGACTAAATCACCAGTGTAAGCCACTGCATATTCTGTTCCAGAAACTAATTCTTTACCCGTCTTAGCATCCTTTACAGTTAATAATTCTTTATGTTCTTGACCATCATACATTGAATCACTTGGTTCATTTACTGTAATGCCTGTCTTCTTTTCTTCTGGAGTATCTGGTTCATCCGGAATAATTGACTTAGCTTTAACTGTTAATTTACCAATCGATTCTTTTGCTAACTTGTAGTTTGACTTTAATGCTGTTCCATCCCACTTAAATTCATAAGTGTTATCAGAACTTCCAACCTCAGTCTGACTTCCAGTTGTCTTAAATGAGTAAGTCTCACCATAAACGATTCCGTCTACCAAACCAAAGTTTGTTAATGCTTTACCATCGTAAACCTTCGTACCATCTAATGTAGTAATTGTATATTCACGAGGTGTGATTGAATAAGTACGAGTCACTTTACCAGTGTAGTTTCCAACACCAGTAATTGTTACTGTGATTGTACCAACATTTGTGAAATCAGATGTTTCGTATTCTACTGCATAATCTGTTCCAACAATTAAATCTTTACCAATCTTATCTACAACTGTAGGAGACCACTTGTGTTCCTTGCCATCATAGACTTCATCACTTGGATTACTGATTTCAATTCCTAGATAATTAGGATTTGGTTTTTTTGGATCTTCACCAGGATCGATTGTCTGTTCAGTGATTGTTAATGTTCCAATAACCTCTTCTTTTAACTTGTAGTTTTTACTTGAAGCTTTCTTCCACTCTAATTCATACGTATTAAGAGTTGAACCAACATCCGTCTGACTACCTGTTGTATGAACAACAACCACTTCACCATCCACGATACCTTCAATCTTACCACCAGCTGTCAATGCAGTTCCATCATATGTCTTTTCAGCACTCTCTGTTGTCACTGTATATTCTCTTGGTGTGATCTTATATCTCTTAGTAAATTCACCTGTATAGTTTCCGATACCTTTGACTTCGATCTTCACGGTTCCAACATTGATTACATCACCTACATATGTCAATGTGTAATCTTTGTTTTCTACTAGATCCTTACCAGTCTTAGTATCTGTTACTTTTAATGGATTTACATGTGCTTCTCCATTATAGATAGAATCTACTGGATCTGTTGCTGTAATGCCAGTCTTCTTATCTTCAGGAGTATTTGGTCCATCAGGAGTGATTGACTTAGGAGTGATTATTAACTGTCCATCTGTTACTCTGAATGTTACATTGCCATAGTTTTCATTGTTGTTTGTGAAATCTTCTGGCTTCAATCCCATATCATATGTACCAGCTTCTGTACCCTTCACTTCATCATTTCCACTGAATGTGAAATCAGATTCTTTATATGTACTTCCTTCAGTAATAGATACATCATAACCTTTGACGCTCTTTTCAGTTCCGGTATATTCAAATTTATCTTTACGTCCAGTAATTATAACTACAACTTCTCCATCTTCAGCTGTGACTGTTAGATCACCATAGACTACTTCGATAGTGTAGTTAGAAGCTTTTGTATTTGACTTCAATTCATAAGTGAATGTGTTCTTACTTGTACCTTTTTCTGTTTGACTACCAGTTACATTGTAAGTAGCACCTTCTTCTTTAACGAATCCATCACCACTTACTGTTACTTCTTTCTTTGTCAATGGAGTCTTGTCATAAGGCTTAGAAGCATTTGCACTTGTCAATGTTACATTACGTTTAGTGATTTCATAAGAAGTCTTCGCTGTTCCTGTATAGTTTCCAATACCTGTAATAGTTACTTCAACTGTACCTGCGTTTACTGCTGCTGTATAAGATAATGTGTAATCTACATTTTCTTTAAGTGTTGCACCTGTCTTCGTATCTTCTACAGTTGGCTTGTTCTTCTGTTCTTCGCCATTGTACATTGTATCTTCAGGCTTAGTTACCTTAATACCAGTCTTCTCGTCTTCTGGATCAATTGACTTAGGTGTGATTTCTAATTTTCCATCGTTAACTACGAATTCTACATCCGCAAAGTTCCTATTCTTGTTTTCGAACTGAGCTGGAGTCAACTTCATAGTATATGTTCCGACTTCAATTCCTTCTGCCTTAGCTGTTCCATTGAATTGAATATCCGCTTTCTTGTATAGAGCATTCGAAATATTTGTAACATCGTAGCCTTCTACTGAATGAGATTTTCCATCATAGACTGCAGTATCTTTATTACCAGTAATCGTTACTGTTACCTTATCTGTTAATGGAGTAACTTCTAATTTACCTTCTTTTGTTTCAATTGTGTAGTTAGAAGCTAGAGTTCCCTTATTCAATGTATAGCTGAATGTATTGTTGCTGAAACCTACATCCGTTTGAGATCCAGTTACATCATATGTTGCACCTTCGCCTTCAACGAATCCATTGCCACTTTCAGTTACCTTCTTCTTAGTTAATGCATTTCCATCATAAACCTTCGTATCATCTGCACTTGTCATTGTAACTTTACGCGGAGTGATTTCATAAGAAGTATTGACTGTACCTTCATAGTTTCCAATACCTGTAATCGTTACGGTTACTGTTCCAGCATTGACTGCTGCTGTATAAGATAATGTGTAATCTGTATCTTCTACTAATTTGACATCTCTCTTCGTATCTCTAACAACTGGCTTATTCTTTTGTTCCTTGCCATTGTACATTGTATCGTCAGGCTTAGTTACCTTAATACCAGTCTTCTTATCGTCTGGAGTATTTGGTCCATCTGGAACGATTGATTTCTTAGTAACCTTTAACTGACCAATTGAATCTTTACCATGCTTGTAGTTTGTTTCTACGGCTGTTCCTTTAAACTTCAATTCATATGTGTTGTCAGAAGTACCTGCATTTGTCTGACTTCCTGTTGTCTTGAAGTTAACTGTTTCGCCTTCTACCAAACCATTCACACGTCCACCAGCTGTTAATGCAGTTCCATCATATGGCTTTTCAGCACTGTCTGTTGTCACTGTATATTCTCTTGGTGTAATCTGATATTTCTTAGTAAATTCGCCTGTATAGTTTCCGATACCTTTGACTTCGATCTTCACTGTTCCAACATTGATTACATCACCTACATATGTCAATGTGTAATCTTTGTTTTCTACTAGATCCTTACCAGTCTTAGTATCTGTTACTTTTAATGGATTTACATGTGCTTCTCCATTATAGATAGAATCTACTGGATCTGTTGCTGTAATGCCAGTCTTCTTATCTTCAGGAGTATTTGGTCCATCAGGAGTGATTGACTTAGGAGTGATTATTAACTGTCCATCTGTTACTCTGAATGTTACATTGCCATAGTTTTCATTGTTGTTTGTGAAATCTTCTGGCTTCAATCCCATATCATATGTACCAGCTTCTGTACCCTTCACTTCATCATTTCCACTGAATGTGAAATCAGATTCTTTATATGTACTTCCTTCAGTAATAGATACATCATAACCTTTGACGCTCTTTTCAGTTCCGGTATATTCAAATTTATCTTTACGTCCAGTAATTATAACTACAACTTCTCCATCTTCAGCTGTGACTGTCAATTTACCAAATTCTTTAGTAATAATGTAGTTAGTAGCTTTTGTGTTTGACTTCAATTCATAAGTAAATGTGTTATTACTTGTACCTTTTTCTGTCTGACTACCTGTTACATTGTAAGTAGCACCTTCTTCTTTAACAAATCCACTACCACTTTCAGTTACTTTACCATTCATCAAAGGTTTCTTGTCATAAACTTTAGAATCTGTTGCACTTGTCAACAATACATCACGCTTAGTGATTTCATAAGAAGTCTTCGCTGTTCCAGTATAGTTTCCAATACCTGTAATTGTTACTTCAACTGTACCTGCGTTGACTGCTGCTGTATAAGATAATGTGTAATCCACATTTTCAACAAGTGTTGCACCTGTCTTTGTATCTTCTACAGTTGGCTTGTTCTTCTGTTCTTCGCCATTGTACATTGTATTGCTAGGCTTAGTTACCTGAATACCTGTCTTCTCATCTTCTGAATCAATTGACTTAGGAGTTACCTTCAACCAACCATCTGTTACTCTAAATGTTACATTTGTGAAGTTAGCACTTGTATTACTGAATTGAGATGCATTCAATCCCATATAAGAAGTTCCTTCTTCTTTACGAGATGCCTTTGCAGTTCCTTCAAAGTGAATAGCTTTTTCTGGATATAATTCATCCGAAATCTTTGTAACATCATAGCCTTCTACTTCGTATGTGTTTCCATTATAAGTTTCAGTCTTTGTCTTACCTTCGATTTCAACTACAACTTTATCTGTTACTGGAGTAATGCTTAATTTTCCTTCTTTTACAACGATTGAATAGTTATCTGGATTGAACTTATTCTCTGTTTTATAAGTAATTGTATTTGTCACTGAACCTTCTTCTACATTTGTAACAGATCCAGTTGCCTTAACATCACTTACTTCACCATTCACAAAGCTTCCTGTCATCTTTACATCCGGTCTTGTTAATGGAGTTCCATCGTAAGGTTTAGATTTTGTATCACTCTCTAATGTAACACTTCGTTTATCAATAACTAATTGACCTTCTTCAGCAATTACAAATTCAACATTCGCAAAGTTTGTATTCTTGTTTTCAAAGTCTGCCACATTGATTTCCATATCATATGTACCAGCATTTGTTCCACTTACTTTTGCCGTTCCATTAAATTTGAAATCATCTGCTGTATAAAGAGGATTACTAATAGATTTTACATCATAACCTTCTACCGTCTTCTCATTACTATCATAAGTATGAGTTCCACTATGTTCCTTAATGTTAACAGTTACTTTTTCTGTAGAAGCATCAATACTTAATTTTCCTTCTTTAACAACGATTGTATAGTTATCCGGATTGAACTTATCTGAAGTTTTATAAGTAATTGTATTTGTTACTTTACCTTCACTAACATTTGTGACAGATCCAGTTGCCTTAATATCACTTACTTCACCATTCACAAAGCTTCCTGTCATCTTTACATCCGGTCTAGTTAATGGAGTTCCGTCATAAGGTTTAGATTTTGTTTCACTCTCTAATGTTACTTCACGTTTAGAAATTGTTAATTGTCCAGGCACTACATTGACAACAACTTTTTCTGTAACGTCCTTACCATCTTTTGTAACCTTAGCAGTACCCTTGATTTCAGTTTTATATTCACCAAAATCAGTACCAGTAGCTTTTGCAGATAAACCAGTAATAGTATAGCCATCAGCCACATCTTTAAAGCCTTCAATCGATTGAGCTTCACCATTGTAAGTAACTGTATTACTATTCGCTACTAATGTAATGACTGTCTTTTCAATCCAAGTTGCATATAGAACATTTTCACCATTTACATCTACATGAACGCTCTGTCCAGCTGCATAAGTAGCTTTACCATTATCCGCATCATCCTTAGATGTTGCCCAACCTGCAAAGTAATATTCTTTACCTTCTACTTCACGTGCTTGATAGCCAAAATCTTTTTCAGATTTTAATGTAACACTTTCGTTATTCTTAACTGGCACTGTCTGAACACTACCACGACCATTACCTGGATCATAACTCATTGTTGTTGAGGATTCTTCATTACCCCAAATAGCTGTCAATGTAATGACGTTCTTGTCATTTGCCAAATCCTTATTTACTTCAAATGCATCTCCAGGATGATATAAATTGCCCTTTAACTTCCATCCTAAGAATTTCTTTTTTGAAGTTGTTGTCGCATTCTTAGCTACGGTAACCTTAGCTCCACCTGCATAGATATTACTATCCGTTGGAACCTTTGCGTTTGTTCCTTCTGTACCAGGATCATAAACGACTTTTAATTCACCATTGTATAGCCACTTACCAATAACACTTGTATCCTTTGTGATTGCTTCATTTGTGTTATATGCGTCACTCGTAATATTTCCATTTCCATCCGCATAATACCAACCTGCAAATGAGTAATCACTTGTCGTTGTTGCACTTGGCAATACTGTATTGGCAATTGTACCAGCTTCTACCTTTTTAGTACCCTTAACTACATCGCCTTCAGGATTATTCAAGTTATAAGTTAAGTTAATCTTCTTAGCTGTCCATTTTGCGTATAGAGTCACATTTTGTGCTGGCATCTTCTTACCATTAAAATCAAATGCTTCTCCTTCACAAAGTTCATTATCATACCAACCATCAAATTCATAATAATCCGGCAATGAACCAGGTCTTACAGGTGTATAGTTCTCACTTGAAATACTTTGTTCATACTTCTTTTCTACCGATTTATCTTCTTTACCTTTATTGATAAATTTGATTTTATAAGAATTACGTGTGTAATAGAACTTCGCATTATTGTACTTACTACGTATCTTTGTACTTACATTTTCATTAAATGTATAACCAGTTAATGGATACTGATCTTCTTTAGTAACACTATATCCCGTTCCTGGAGACGTATCTTTATGATCTAATTTATATCGTATGCCATCTTTGGTTACATCACTTGGTTCTCCTGGCAATACTTCTACATAATAAGACGCTGTTTCAGAACCATTACCTGTCTTTGGACCATAGAATTTTGCTCCTTCTAAAGGCATCGTCGCAATATTAACTTGGTACGGTCCACCATTTCGTGTTGTACCCCATGTTGAACTTCCGTTCTTTGTTGGCCATTGTTTACTAATATCCTGACCATATTTTGCAGTAATAGTTAAATCTTCATATTGCTTCCATCCATACCACTCGAAGAATTCTACTTTATAAATATTTCTCTAATAGTAAACACTAACAATTGTAGATCCATCACCCTTGATTGTCTTTTTAGTAACTGGTTGTGCTGTAAATCCATCATAAGATTTTGTCTTTGCGTTTGCATCTTTACCAGTCATACCAGTTTTGTTTTCAGATTCATGGAATGAATATCCATCATCATCGGCATTTTCCCACCAGTGAATAACTGTATAGCTAACTTGTGCTTCTTTCCAACGTGCCTTTAATGTCATTGGAGACGTCACTGTTGCACCATTCTCTACTTTAGATAATCCATTGTACCAACCATCAAATGAATAACCTGGCTTTGTAGGTGTAGTATCTTTACCTAATACTAACTTATCTCCATGTAATACGAATTGAGAATCAACAATAGATCCGCCATCTGAATCAAATGAAATCCAATAGCCTTCTTTAATAATTGCGTATACATTAACAGAAGTACTTCCTTCTGGAACTGTAATTTTATCTGCAATATTTGTAGTACCATTGGCTTCTGCTGCCCAACCAACTAATTTATGAGTTGAGTCAACATCATAAGATACAGTTGTAAAATTACGTGGATCGTGATTTTCAACTTTTTCTGTACGCATAATTTGCGTACCATCTGGATTATAGAAGTAAACATATAATGCATCTTCATATTTTGCTGTAATTTCACGAGTTGTTGTCTCAGTGATTGTTAATGTTGTATTGAAATCTTCAAACTTTGTTTCACCATCATACCAGCCAACAAATGCTTTTCCAGCAACATCTGGAGCTGTTGGAGTAATTAATGTATCACCCGTTTTAACAATCTGTGTACTTACTGTTTTACCATTCGCAACAAATTTGAATGTTGTTAATGGAACTTCATTTTCACCCGTAATAACATAAATTGAGAAGTGGTTTGTATTAAAGCTTTGTGTATTTGTCGCAACCTCAGTGACTGCACTCGCATCATCTGATACGTGATAAACATTGATTTCATCACCATTGACAGATGCGTTTTCAAAGCTAATATTTACAACACCATTTGGTTGAATTTCAATACCATCTTTACTCACAATTGTAACATCCAGAGCTATAGCTGAATCTACCTCTTTATCCTTTTCAGAAACGGTTTCTTTAACAGCGTTTAAGATAGCTTCTCTTGTTACACGCTTAACTACTAGCTTTGCACCTCTTGGTAAAACACCCTCAACTGCAATCGCATGAACCGTTACATTTCCAGCTGTAGCACTTTCATCAAATGCAGGATACTCCGGCAATTCCTCTTTTACTTCCGTTTCCGGATCCGGGTCTGCCTCAGCATCATCTTCACTTGCTTCTTCCGTCTTTGTTTCTTCTGTCTTAGTTTCAGGTTCATCTACTTTTTCAACATTATTATTTTCAACTACTTTAGCCTTGTAAATGAACTTAACACTATTTAAAGCAGAAGTCGCATCAAGATTTACTTGATCTGCTGCCACTGTCTGTGAATTATTAATGACTACATCCTTTAATGTATAACCATCAAAATTCAACATTACACTTGTATCTGTATTTAAATTATGATTTAAATCAAAATCACGCAATGCAGCCGTCTTTAAGATGGTTCCATCTTCAGCTACATAACTTAATTCTACAGATTGAGTTTCAGCTTCAACAGGTGTAGCTACAGCATCCGACTGTGTATTTTCAGTCGTTACTGCTTCAGGTTCTGGTGCTTCCTCTTGTGGTGTACTTATTTCTACAGTTTCATTTGTGTTAGCGCTTTCAACTATAGTTGAATCCGTCGGTTCTTCCACTGCATTTACACGGTAAGAGTCTGCTAGTCCAAACTGAATAGCCATCGCAAATGATAATGCGATTGATGCCGCTCTTTTCAAATTCTTTAGCATATAAAGCCCTCCTTTTCTAATTTACTAGGTAATGTTTCCTTTCCATCATCTGATTTTAGTATAGGCTTCATAAGGTTATAGACCGGTTATATAATCCGAAAATCATCTTTTTTTATAACAAATTTTAAATAAAAAAAGCCCATCAAATCATATAAAATGATTTGTATGGGCGCTTTTCATTTGCCGAGTCTTGTTTACATCTCTATTTAATTCTATACTTCAATTATGGATACAACTTATCATTCAAACATTCCAATTGAAACTCTATCACTTTTAAATTGTGATGTTAGAAACTTCAATTTTATTCATCCCATCAAGAACATCTTTTTTGACAATATTGAATACATCCGAAAACTAGATGCTTCCGGTAAAGCTCGTCCTTGTATTTTAGATAATGTAGAACGATCACTGCTTTGCCACACATGCTATCTTGGTTTTGACCAGTTTGAATGTCCCGATTGTGACAACTGGAACATTATCCCTCATTCATGCCATTCCAGGTTCTGTAATGCATGTGGTGTTAAATATGCCAAACAGCTTGCAGCCAAAGCCACTTCTTTTTGTCTTGACTGCCCTCATAGACACATTGTCTTTACTATTCCTGAAGAACTTAGAAACTGGTTCAGACAGGATCGTACTCGACTCAATCTTTTGTTTGTTGCTTCTAGAAACACCATTTCCATTCTCACCAATAAATCTCTTGCCGATAAACTCAAAAAGAAAAAATTATCGGATACCCACTATATATTCAAAGATATTCCTGTTCGTAATGAATTTGGCATGATTGCCACTATACATACTTTTGGAAGAGACCTTAAATGGAATCCACACATCCATTGTCTTATTCCTGAATTGATCTATTCCTTTAAAAAGGATAAAATCAAAACATTTCATCATTTCAATTTCATTAAGCTTAGAAAAACATTTCAATTTGAATTAATTCGACTCATACAGGAAGCCGGTGGTTTAAAGAAACCTGAAGAAAAGAACAGACTCTATAAAGATCATCCTAAAGGATTCTATGTCTACGCCAAATTCAAATCCCCTGACAACGCTTCTAACGATACTTCATCTAATAAAAATAGTAAAGATATTCAAGGCTGCGTAAACTATTTCATCCGTTATGCCGGTAGACCTGCCATGGCTGAAAATAGAATCACAGAATACAATAAAGGATCAAATACTGTCAGCTGGTTCTACAATGATCATAAGGATGAGAAAAGATATGATGTCACAGATAATGTG
>ERZ506957.1099-NODE-1099-length-10838-cov-7.231012_pt1 | contig 10838 bp, 8 predicted proteins | sample MGYA00512894_ERZ506957 | MGnify/ENA metagenome assembly ERZ506957
CGTGTGCTCTTCCGATCTAAATGCGGGAAACCCGTCCCGCACGGTGGGGATGGGCAAAGCACCCAGCATCTGCATCAGCGTGCGCGTGCCGGGCAGGGCGACATTGTCGCTGTTGACCAGCACATGCGACTCGGTCGGAAACGGGATGACGGCACTCAGAAAGCCGTCGGCGGGGGCTTGGGTGTGGTTGCCGTAGAGAAAATACCCGCGCTGCCCTTTGAGCTTTTCCTTGCCCACGATTTGCAGGCGGAATTTCGCCTTGCAATAGAGAAACGCAGCCGGTGTGACGGCGACGCGATAGACCAAAAATTTCAGAAAACGATAGAGCCGCCCCTCCCGCAAAAACGGAAAACGGCTGTCGACCGCAAACGGTTTTCGGCTGATGCCGGAAAATTCGTCCCGCAGCGGATCGCGATAATAGACGACGGTGCCGTCCTTCGGTGTGCGCACGGCGCTCCCCCCTTTCGAAAATAGCATACTGGAAGTATGCCCGTTTGAAAAGGACATGGTGCGTCTTTACACTCTAATTCTCGGACAAACGGAAATTCCCGTTTCCCGCGACACGGGAATTTGCCACTCTACCGTTTGTAGAGTGGCATAAAAATGACAGAAAGACGGCAATTTCCTGCAAAAACGCATTGACAGGAAGGGCGGATTGTGCTATCTTTATACGGTAATGAGCAAAGGCGTTCATTCCGACGGGGACAGTTTCCCCTTTTTTCGGAATGAACGCTTTTTTGCGTGAAAAAGGAGTTGTGGACAATGCTGCGAGAGGGAGAGGTGCGTATACCGTCTGGTACAAGGTCGAGGGCGACAATGAAACCCGGGAAGAGCAGCTTGCCGGTCACGTCGACGACGGCTGCGCCGTCCGCGGGCAGGTTTTCGCCGACGGCGAGGATCTTTTCGCCCTCGATCAGCACGTCGGCCGCGCGGGAAGCGGCGGCGGAGACGACGGTGCCGCCTTTGAGTAAGGTTTTCATGAAAACAGGACTTCCTTTCGTTTTATTTCACGCCGGTGGAGCCGAAGCCGCCGCGGTCGGTGTCGGAGAGGGTGTCGCATTCCTCGAACGTGACGGGGGGCTGGACGGCAAAGATGCGGAACTGGCAGATGCGGTCGCCCTTCTCGATGACGGTGTCGCGCGTGGCGTAGACGGGGAGCTTCCACTCGTCGTTCGTGCCGCAGTAGCTGTTGTCGATGACGCCGACGGAGTTGGCCTGCAGGATGCCCCAGCGCCTGAACGTCGACGAGCGCGGGGCGGTGCGGGCCTCGTAGCCCTCCGGCAGCTGCATCGAGACGCCCAGCGGGATCAGCGCGAAATCGCCCGCGCGCAGCTGCATGGTCTGCGCGGCGTACAGATCGATCCAGTCGCCCTTGCCGGTCTTCTGCAGGCGGGGCAGATCGTCGGAAAAATAGTGAATTTTGATGGTAGGCATGGTTCCTCCTACTGCCGCTCGTCCCAGAGGACGACGGCGCCGGTCTTCAGACTCGCGGGCACGTCGATCAGCCGCTGGTTGGACGAGCCGCGGAACCGGAGATTGAGATTTTTGAGCGACGCGACGAACGGCCCGTCGACCAGCACGTCGAGATATGACAGCAGCTCGCGCGTCGTCTCCCACGGGCCGAGCTTTTTGGCCAGAATATCGCGGTCGAAGAGATAGCCGGAGAACGACCAGATGGATTTTTCGGGGTACGCCGCCCGGATCTTCCGCGACAGCGCGAGCAGCCCCGGCTGGTTTTCCGGCTCAAAGGGTTCGCCGCCCAGATATGTGATCCCGCGGATATAGTCCGGGGCCATGAGGGCCAGAATGTGCTCCATCACGGCCTCGTCAAACGGCTGGCCGTAGGCAAAGTCCCAGGTCTCGGGGTTGAAGCAGTCCTTGCAGTGGTGCCTGCACCCGGACACGAACAGACTCACCCGCACCCCCGGCCCATTGGCTATATCGCAGCTCTTGATCGCCGCATACTTCATCCGATCGCCCCCTTTGCTCCTATGGTATCACGGGAGAAGGGGGTTTGCAAGGGGGAGAAAAAGCGGACAGGGGCATAAAAAAGCCTCCCCTTCTAGGGGAGGTGGCTCGGCGGAGCCGAGACGGAGAGGTTGTGACAAATTTGCGGCAACCTCTCAGTCTGCTGCGCAGACAGCTCCCCTGAGAGGGGAGCCTTTGCCCGCTGCGGCGGGGTAACCTCTCAGGCGCTGCGCGCCAGCTCCCCTTGACAAGGGGAGCCTTGGGTGCGGGCGGAAAAGCCTCCCCTTGACAAGGGGAGCCTTGGGTGCGGGCGTGGAAAAGCCTCCCCTTGTGAAGGGGAGGTGCCGAGCGGAGCGAGGCGGAGAGGTTCCGCGGCGGGAGGGGCGGCGGGCGCTGCGGCGGGAAGGGGCGGGGCGGGGACAAAAAAGAGGCCCCCGGAGGGGCCTCTCTTAAGTGCTTGAGGAGTTTTTGTGTTTATTGTGGATTACGGACGAGTCGTGCCGTCGGGCAGCTCAGCGAAGGAATCGAAAACATAGACAGTGGTAGCATAGTTGTCAGCGTGTTCGCCATAAACAACAACGTATGCGCCGTCGATCCAAGTCTTGTCAGCCGCTTCGATGGTGCCGTTAGCCTTGACCAGGTAGATCTTGACGTCGGTCAGGTTGAATGCCTTAGCATTACCTTCAACGGTGAACGCAGTCACATCGTTGCTGGAGCCACTGACATGGGCAATGCCCTGTGCCAGCTTGTTCACCTCAGCGGTGACAACATCGCTGTAAGTAACGCCGTCAGCGTCGACCTTGGTCGTGAACTTGTACATGCCGGGCTTCGGCTCGTAGTGAGCAGTCAGGTTGTAAGCAGTACCATTCAGCGTGCCTTCCGGCTTGACATTGACAACCTTAGCCTCGCCGTCAACGTAGACAGTGATCAGAGCATAGTTGCCAGCCCAGCTGAATGCCTTCCAAGTCGGGACATAACCGGTGATGCTGTCGCCTTCGTAGGTGACGCCGCCGAGGTAGACAATGCTAGCATAGGTGTTGCCAGACTCAACAGTGTAGTCAACATACTGAGCAGTCAGTGCGGGCAGAGCAGTGTAACCAGTGAAGGACTTCCAAGTGCCGTCAGCGCCCTTGCAGACAAACTTCGTGGACTCGGAGAGGTTAATGACATTGTTAGCAATGCCAATGTTAGTAGACTTGACATCCAGATAAGCGGTCTTAGCAATGTGCGTGAACATGCCCTTTGCACGGCCATAACCATTCTGAGCAGCATCCAGACCAACCCAAGTCAGCGTATAAACGCCCTTGTCATCAGTCGTGTAGGTGTACAGCGCATTGGTGAACCAAGGATCGTTAGCCTCAGCATAGATGCTGATCTGGCTACCGTTCGGCAGAGTCTCGTTCGTTGCACGGCCGAAGCCCTTGAAGGAGCCAGCCTTGTTGGAAACGGTGACATCGTCGAGCTTGTTGCCGCTCAGATCGTACAGGTCAGCCTTGATGGTGAAGATGCCCTTGTCGATGTAAGCATAGACCTTGTCCATAACAACATAGCTGGACTCCGTGGTGTTCTCGGTACGACCGATGACATTGCCATAGGTATCGAAGTAGAACGTGTAGGTCTCGCCGTTGTTCTTGATGTTCATGGCATCATTGGTGCCAAGGACAAAGCGGCAGTTCGCATTGTACTTGGTGCCGTCGATGGAGACAGTCTCAGCATAGAACAGATCGGAAGCGCCAGTCAGCTTGCCAATCTTGGACTCGGCTGCAACAGTGCTGACAACGTAAGCATCCTTCTTGACGTTTGCCTCAATCTTAGCCTCATCCTCAGTCTTACGGCCATAATCGCCAGTCCGGTTTGCAGCTTCGGTGTCCTTGAAGGACATGGTAACAAGAACCTTGGTGCCCTTTGCGAAGTCAGTGGTGTCGATGCCCTTGAAGACTGCGACATAGGCGTGGCTCTCATCGTAGGTCGGGATCTCGCTGCCACGCTGCAGCCAAACCTTAGCGGTAGCCTTGGCGGTGGTAGCATGAGAGTACTTGTTGGTGCCAACGAAGGAATCAACCTCGCCGAGGAAGGTGTGGATGGTGGTGATGACCCAGCCGTCTTCGGTCTTGAAGACCTGCGTCAGGTCGCCCTGGCCACCAAATTCGTGGGTTGCCCAGTGGCCGTTGGTGTTCCGGATCTTCTGGCAGTTCTTGTCTGCGTCATGCTGCAGAACAACGGGCTTTTCGGTATACTTGAAGCCGTCAACTGCGTAGTAGTTCAGAGCAGTGCCGTCAACAAACTCACCGTCAACCTTCAGCACGGAAGCCTTGCTGGTCTGGGTGTAGCCAGTGGTAGTAACCTTGCCCTTGTACAGGCCATTCAGGTTGACAGCAGTCGTCTTGGTCTCGGGAACCTTCATGTCGTTCTTCAGGATGTCGCAAGCGGTAACAGCAGTGGTGTAGGTGTTGACCGGCTTGTCCATGTAGAACGCAGCCCAGGAACCGTAGCTCCAAGCATAGCCAGGACGACGGAAATCGTCAGTTGCACGCTCGATGGTGATGCCCATCTTGGCGCCGAGGGTGTAGCCGGACTTGGCAACCTGCTCGTTGGAGATGAAAGCGGTCTTGTAGTACTTGGCTGTGGTGTCGTAGTTGTTCTTGACCAGCTGGCCGTACTCAACCAGATACTTGGTCAGTGCGTTGTAGAGGATCTGCGCAGCTTCGCCACGCTTGATGGGGGCGATGGCCTTCCAGTCGTCAGCCAGACCAGCGGTCAGGCCAACTTCGTTGGCGCGGTTCAGGACGTTGACGTCCCAGCCGGTGCCGGTGTAGCCTTCCTTGGCGGTGTCGAAGTTCAGGGTGGTGAGCATCAGCTTCAGCCACTGCACGCCGGTCAGCTCACGCTTCGGGGCGTAGGTGGTGGCGGTCATGCCGTCAGCCAGGCCGGTGATACGGCAGTAGTTGATGTAGGGCAGAGCCCAGCTGGTGTTGCAGTCCACGAACGGGTTCTGTGCATTGCTGTACAGAGCGGAGATCGCGGTCTGGTCCTTAATCTTGCCATTGGTAGCTGCGTTGTGGACAATAGCCACAATCTTAGCCGCCTGGGCACGATTAAAGGTGCGGTCAGCCTTGAATTCGCCATCCTCGAAACCATCGAGGATCTTCAGGCTGGACAGAGCGTCGATAGCGTCAGCGTAGGTTTTGTACGCTTCTTTATCGGCGTCCTTGTAGGTCTTTGCGCTAGCGACGGTGACGACGCTCATGATCATGACGACGGCCAGAACCAGCGCAAGAACCTTCTTCAGATTCTTCATTTGGATTTCCTCCTGTTTAAATTTTACACATCGGGGCGAGGCCCCCTGTGTAATTTGTATCTGCATTTTACAGCGCGCGAGGCCGGGAGTCAAGAGGGTGGCGGGGTTTGTAATTTGATTGTAACATTGGGGGGTAACCTCTCCGCCCCAGTGTGCGCACTGGGGCACCTCCCCTTGACAAGGGGAGGCTTTGGGGCGGTGCGCAAAAAAGGCTCCCCTTGTTAAGGGGAGCTGGCGCGAAGCGCCTGAGAGGTTAAACCCGCCGGGGCGTAACCTCTCCGTCACGCTTCGCGTGACACCTCCCCTTGTTAAGGGGAGGCTTTTACTGGGGCTTTATTTCTTCATTCTTTTCTTTATCACCGCGTCGATATAGTCGCAGGTGGCGGGGAAGTTTTGGGAGAGGGCGTTATTGGGGATGCGGAGGACGTGGAGGCCGAGGGAGGCGAGGTAGGCGGTGCGGGCAGCGTCGTAGGACTGGGCGGCGGGCTCGCAATGCTGAGAGCCGTCGAGCTCGATGACGAGGGAGGCCGCGGGACAATAAAAATCGGCGATATATTTTCCGATCGTCCGCTGTCTGTAGATATGCAGCGGGTAAGCGCGCAAAAAATCATACCATAGTTTGCGTTCTTCCTTCGTCATGGTCTTGCGGAGCTGCCGGGCGCGGGGCGTCAGGGTGGGGTTGTTTTTATGCTCCATGCGGGGGTCTCCTTTCTGTATAACCTCTCCGTCACGGCTTCGCCGTGCCACCTCCCCTTGACAAGGGGAGGCTCTTTACTGGGGCTCCCCTTGTTAAGGGGAGCTGGCGCCGCGAGGCGACTGAGAGGTTGTCGCCTCACGGCACGTACTTCTATAGACGGGACAACCTCTCCGTCTCGGCTTCGCCGAGCCACCTCCCCTGAGAGGGGAGGCTTTCCGCTGCGGCGGGATTCTATAAATATATTGTATCGTTTTCCTTTCCATGCGGCAAGTGGAATTGCGGATTTTATAGAAGTATGATAGAATGGAGAAAAACGGGTAAAGGAGCACGGGGATGGACGAAAAGCGGGATCGGGTCTATGTGAAATGGGGGCTGACGGCGCTGGCGGTGATCTGCATCAGCGTGGTGCTGGTGGTGATCTTTACGGATCTGCCGGGGTTCTTTGGCGTGCTGCGGGGGTTGGAGGCGATCCTGGAGCCGCTGATCCTCGGGGCGGTATTCGCGTTTCTGCTGAATCCGATCGTGCGGTTCGTCGACACGCGGCTCGGGCCGCTGCTGGGGGCGAAGACGAAGTGGAAGGCGCAGGCCGTGCGGAATGTGAGCCGGGGGGCGGGCGTGGTCACGGCGGTGATCGTGGCGGCGCTGATCTTATACGCGTTTTTCTCGATGCTGCTGCCGCAGCTGTATGAGAGCGTGGTCGGGATCGTGGACAACGCGGAGAATTACTACACGAGCATCGACCGCTGGGTCACGAACGTGCTGGAGGACAACCCGGAAATTCAGGGCTACGTGGACTCGGCGCTGGGCAAGATCTATGAATTCATCAACAACTGGATCACGACGACCTTTCTGCAGGACGTGCAGAAGCTGCTGGCGACGGTGACGACGTCGGTGGTGGCGGTCGTGAAAAGCCTGATGAACATTCTCATCGGGCTGGTCGCGTCGGTGTACATTCTGTGGTCGAAGGAGACGTTTCAGGCGCAGGGGAAGAAGATCATCGTGGCCGCCTTCTCCCGCAAGGGCGCGGACCACATTTTCTACCTCGGGCGGAATATTTACCGGGTGTTCAACGGGTTCGTGATCGGCAAGATCGTCGATTCGGCGATCATCGGCGTGCTGTGCTACATCGGGATCCTGATCCTGAAGATGCCGTATCCGGCGCTGATCGCGACGGTCATCGGCGTGACGAACGTGATCCCGTTCTTCGGGCCGATCATCGGGCTGGTGCCGTGCGCGTTCCTCATTCTGCTGGTGAACCCGCTGCAGGCGTTTTATTTCGTGATCTTCATTCTGGTTCTGCAGCAGGTCGACGGGAACGTGATCGGGCCGAAGATTTTGGGGAACACGGTGGGCATCTCCGGGTTCTGGGTGCTGGCGTCGATCACGATCGCGGCGAGTCTGTTCGGGTTTACGGGGATGATCCTCGGGGTGCCGGTGTTCGCGATCCTCTATCTGCTGATCTCCGACTCCGTCAACGAAAAGCTCCGGAAAAAGTCGCTCACGACCGACACGCGGGCCTATCGCGACATCCAGACCGTCGACGAGCTGCCAAAGACGGAGGAAACCGGCGAAAAATAGGCCAAATTTTGGAGAACTTATGATGCAGGATACGCTGAATTCGTTTTTTTCACAATTAGAGCCGGCCCCGTGGCTGTGCTATGTGTTTCCGGTGCTGGCGCTGGGAATTTTGGTGCGGTGCGCGGTGAGTCTGCTGACGTTCCGGCAGGAGCCGGAGGTCTGGGCCTGGCTGACGACGCCGGACGGGACGCATATCCCGGTGACGCACTGGGAAAGTCTGGTCGGGCGCGGCGCGGGCTGCGACGTGCAGCTGGGGTACCCGACGATCTCGCGCACGCACGCGGTGTTGACACGGTATGACGACGGGAGCTGGACGATCTCGGACGCGCAGTCGAAATCCGGCGTGTTCGTCAACGGGCGGCAGACCGCGCTGGCGGCGCTGCGGTTCGGCGACGTGATCACGATGGGCGGGGTCAACTTTACGCTCGTGCCCATCACGAAGGAGCAGGAGCGCATCCAGGCCGGCACGCGCACGCGCGCGGGCCGCGCCGTGCGGCAGGCGCCGACGCTGCTGCTTTTGACGCTGTTTCAGCTGCTGGCGGCGCTGCAGCTGATCCTCGGCGGGTGCGACGCGGCGCTGGAGCTGACGGCGTTCGGCGGGCTGATCGGGCTGGAATGGGCGCTGTATCTCGGGCTGCGGATCTTCCGCAGGACGGGATTTGAGGCGGAGACGCTGGCGTTTTTCCTGTGCACGATGGGGCTGGCGGTGGTGTCGAGCTCCGCGCCGGAGAGTCTGGTCAAGGAGCTGCTGGCGGTTTGCGCGGGCGTGTGCGTGTTTCTGGCCGTTTGCTGGTCGCTGCGCGATCTGGAACGGGCGAAGGCCGTGCGGTATCTGGCCGCGGTGGCGGGCATGGGGCTGCTGGTGTTCAACCTGATCTTCGGCGTGGAGAAATACGGCGCGCGCAACTGGATCCAGCTGGGCGGGCTTTCGTTCCAGCCGTCGGAGTTCGTGAAGGTGTGCTTCATTTACGTCGGCGCGTCCACGCTTTCGCGGCTGATGGCGAAGCGGAACATCATTCTGTTTATCGCGTATTCCGCGGCGATCTGCGTTTGTCTGGCGCTGATGAAGGATTTCGGCACGGCCGTCATTTTCTTCGTGGCGTTCCTGGTCATCGCGTTTCTGCGCTCGGGCAATTTTGCGACCATCGCGCTGGCGCTGGCCGCGACGGGGTTCGCGGGGGTGCTGGTGCTGCGGTTTTTGCCGTATGCGCGGAACCGGTTTGAGGCGTGGGGACACGTGTGGGATTATGCGCTCACGACCGGGTATTCGCAGACCCGCTCGATGATGTGCATCGCGTCCGGCGGGCTGTTCGGCCTCGGGCCGGGCAAGGGGTGGCTCAAGTATGTCGCGGCGTCGGACACCGATCTGGTCTTCGCCTTCGTGTCGGAGGAGTGGGGGCTGATTTTGGCGATCATGATGGTCGCGTGCATCGTGATCCTCGCGTGCTTTGTGGTGCGCTCGGCCCCGGCGGGGCGCAGCTGCTTTTATACGATCGGCGCGTGCGCCGCGGTGACGGTGATGGTCACGCAGACGATCCTCAATGTGTTCGGCATGGCGGATTTCCTGCCGCTGACCGGCGTGACGTTCCCGTTCGTGTCGAACGGCGGATCGAGTATGGTGTGCGTGTGGGGGCTGCTGGCCTTTATCAAGGCGGCGGATACCCGGCAGAACGCGTCGTTCGCCATCCGCCTGCCGCACGGCGCGCAGGAGCTTCCGCAAGAACAGGACGCAGAAGACGACATTCCGGACGAAGCCGAAGTGGGCGCCGATGCGGAAGACGAGAGCGTCTGGAGCCCTGACGGACGGAAGGAGGCGAGCCGATGAAAAAGGTATCGCGCCGTGCACTGTTCGCGCTGGCGCTGGCGATCGTGCTCGCCACAGGGACGCTGGCGTTCTGCGTCAAATACGCGGTGAATGCGGACAAATGGGTGACGTTTTCCGGCAGCCCGCATGTCTATACCGGCACGAACCTCACGGGCGGGAAGATCTATGACCGCACGGGCGCGCGCATCCTCAACACGACGGACGGGCGTGTCTACAGCTCCGACGCCGCCGTCCGCGCGGCGACCGTCCACCTGCTCGGCGACCGCTACGGCTATATCAGCGCGCCGCTGCTGGGGAACTTCGCCGAGCAGATGATCGGCTACGACAAGATCACCGGCCTGAGCGAAGCCTCCAAGGGCACGGCCAGCGCCCGGCTCACCATCAGCGCCGACGTGCAGAAGGCCGCGCTGCAGGCTCTCGGCAGCTACCATGGCACGGTGGGCGTCTATAACTACAAAACCGGCGAGATCCTCTGCGCCGTGACCAGCCCGAGCTATGACCCGGACAATATCCCCGATATCGCGGGCGACGAGACCGGCGATTATGACGGCGTGTACCTCAACCGCTTCTTTGACGCGGCCTACACGCCCGGCTCCATCTTCAAGCTCGTCACGAGCGCCGCAGCGCTCGAAGCCGACGCCGCCTCCAAGGACCAGACCTATACCTGCACCGGCGAGACGATCATCGGCGGGCAGGAGATCATCTGCATGGGCGAGCACGGCACACTTTCGATGACGCAGGCGCTGGCGCACTCGTGCAACGTCTATTACGGCGAGCTTGCCGCCGCCCTCGGCAAGGACAAGCTGCAGGCCGCGGCCGACCGGCTGGGGCTCAACGGGACGCTCCGCTGCGACGGCTATACCGCCCGCTCGACCGTCGATCTGTCGGACGCGGACGAGGGCAGCGTCGCCTGGGCCGGGATCGGACAATATACCGACCAGGTCACCGCCCTGCAGTTTCTGCGCTTCATGGGCGTGATCGCGGGCGGCGGCGAGGCCGCCGAGCCCTATCTCATGCAGAAGATCTCCCGCGCAGGCCAGACCGTCTATGAGGCGAAGACCGAAACGACCGGGCAGCTGCTCTCTGCCGCGACGGCAACTACGCTCGGCGGCATGATGCGCAGCGCGGTCGTGAACCAGTACGGCGCGTGGCAGTTCGGCGCGCTGACGGTCTGCGCCAAGTCCGGCACGGCCGAACGGGAAAACGGCCCGGCCGACGCCATGTTCGCCGGCTTCGTGCAGGACGAAGCCTATCCGCTGGCCTTCGTGGTCTTCGCCGAACAGGGCGGCTCCGGCAGCCAGATCGCCGCCCCCATTGCCGCCAAAGTCCTCACCGCCTGCAAAACAATGCTCGATACGCCGAACCCAAACAGCTAAGAAGCTCTACACAGTGCCGAAACTGCCCCACCTCATCAGTTGCCTGCGGCGACAGCTTCCCCTCATAGGGGAAGCCATTGGAGTGCGCAGTTCCCA
>ERZ506957.1116-NODE-1116-length-10746-cov-5.620709_pt1 | contig 10746 bp, 6 predicted proteins | sample MGYA00512894_ERZ506957 | MGnify/ENA metagenome assembly ERZ506957
CTGTACTTACTTGATTTGACTTTGAATCCAAATAACGGTTTTTCTTATCAATTGGATTCCAGTCAGAACCGGAGCTATTAGCATCGGAACCAATCATGGCAAAGTTTCCAAAACAATTAATGTCTTCTGAGCTGATAGGTTTATCGCTACCAGCCTTAGCCTGAGGATAATAATGTTCAAGGCTCTTACGAGTTCGAGAGAAATAGAAGTTATTAAATACCTCTAATTCAAAATCACTACATCCCAAATCTTGAAAGAATCCGATACGTTTTGCATCTCCTTTCTTAGCTTTTCCTCCACGTAGCTCCTCCGCATACTTTCTCCATATTTTATAGTCTGTATAATCAAACACATAGAGAGGTATATTGGGCGCTCCCTTAGGATAGATGCGATTAAAGTCTCGTTCTACATTTTCCAGTTCTACATTCAGATGTCCATTTCGTATCATCGTGTCATCAAAGCTATTAGGCTTTGGCTGGTTTCTTTCATTGAGTTTTTCCGCATTCAGATACACATCAAAGAAATACTTATCAGCCAAATCTCTCATAAAGACGAGATAATCACTAATATTATCGCTCTCAAACAAATGGTACAGACAATAGAACAGGTAGTTCTTGCGTTGCTTCGCCGTAAAAGTTACCTCGAACATAGATAGCAACTGTACCAGCTCTGCCTGCACAGGTTTGTCTTCCGACAAATCCTTCAGATAGACAGCATTTCCATTTTTATAGTAACGCTGCAACTTCCACGGATTTTCAGAAATACGGTCCTCACCGAGCGTATGATGAACCACATAATTATCCAAGAAATACTTAGCCTTCAACAGATTATAAGCAAACCGCTTTACGAAATCAGCCGTAATGGTAATCTTCTCAAACTCATTAAGCAGTTCCTTGTCATCAAGAGATAATTTCAAAGGATCAAATCCTTGTTCCTTCATCCTCGTAATCTTCAACACAATCAAGAGGAAATTAGGAAAGTCTATGATTGGTTGAAATCTATCATTTTCATCTAACGTCGTACTCTGGGGCACTGGCTTAACAGGAGTATTCAACAACTCAGCAATCGTTTTCCTACCCAAAGAATTACCAGCATTAGCTGGCATGTCGGCAAATGCATCAAACGACTCTAAGACGAAACTATCCATGTTCTCACCAAAAACAGTTTTCATATCAGACATTTTTTGCTGAACGTAGAAGCACATATCACTACATGCTTCCCAGATACGGCTGAACTTTTCCATTGAGGTATTATCCCCGATAAATTGTTCACTCAATTTTGCCTTAACAATCTCATGCTTCTCCAGCTGTTCGCCACGAGAGTTCATCACCTCAAAATAATGGTTCAAATCCACATCCTTCGGCACTCGATAATGTATGATATGGACATGATTCAAGAAATACTCTTTGAATTTATCCACATCAGTTTGAGCCAAACCAACAATCTCATTCAATCCTGCTTTTGCGGAATCGAAGCCATTCTTGATACCAAGGTCAGGCATCTCACCAAGGTCCTCTTTCTCTCCACGCCCTGATAATGCCTTTATCGTCGAAGCAGAAGCTTTTCGTGCCGAATAAGTCAAGCTATTATAAATGTTCTGCACTCCCAAAGCTCTAAGTATGAGGTAAATCGTAGTCAAACGCTGTTGACCATCTATCACCTCATATTTGTTCTCATCACGCTTATAAGTGACAAGAGTACCTATGTAATAAACCGTTTTGCCCATATCCATAGAATCATGGACATCTTTTATCAAAGCACAAATTTCATCTCGTTCCCACGCATAGTTACGTTGGTAGATAGGAATTACGTATGTAATAGGTGCTCCGTGATTATCACAATAGATTTCCTTGATAGAACACTCTTTCAAAATACTTTTCAAATCTTTCATTGTCTTCTACTATTTATAAAAACGATTAACTTTAAAGAAATAGAGATAATTCAGATAGACTCCATCGCCATCATGCCCATCCAAATTCTCGGCATTTGTTCTGCCATTCTTTTTTCCATCCTTTATGTCGCTATCAGACAAAGGAATTAGCTTGTCTGCCAACACGCTGAGTAATGTAGTGGGAGTATCCTGCCTGGCTATCAACTTGTACATATTAAATGAATTTTTCAAATTCTCATTAGCCCCCATAATGAAATTCTGAGCAGAAAGCCATCCCAGATTTGTATATTGCGCTCTAAGCGAATAAGCCCAAACAAAGGCATAAACGACAAATTGCTCAAATAGCTCCATATCTTCTTTGGTTGGATATGACTCCGGACAAAACCTATCTACATACAGGAGTACCGAGGTATCAAACAGCAACCGGGCAATACCATTGCCTTTTCCCTTCTTGAAATAGCGATCCAATGTCTTCACTATAATATTGTCGTTGATATAGAACCCCTCGTACTTGCTATTATCTTGAATGTCCTTTAGTATGGCATAATAATGCTTCGTATATTCAAAGAAAGGTTTGCCTGCTATAATTGGAGCGTCCAATTGAAATGCATTGATATTGCGAGTTCCAGAAACGAATGGCATAGCAGAAGAATTTACCATATCTGCATAACAATAAGCACTCTTATAGAATTGAGCATAAGGAGTTCGTGCAGAACGAGTAATCCCCTTGAACATGTGGATATTACGTTCATCCAACACTTCTGCCCTATTGCCATTTACCCATTCTTTGATACGATACAGATAGTTTCCGAAAAAATCTGCCAAACCACTTTGAGATATTTGTTCCCATCCCTTGACGATTCTTTCAACCTCATTCTCCTCTATACCAATCATTTCACGTAAATGATAAGCTTTCAGCAAATCATGTGGATATAGAGCTTTGCCACGAGCATTCTGAGAATCAAAGAACTGAAAGGCTTCAGAAACGTCAGATGTGACAACAACAATAAGTTCACATCTGTTCTCTACAAATTCTTCCAGTCTTCTACACTTCCGTTCCTTTACATAAAAGTCTTCTTTCTGTTGTTGGCTTGCTTCCAAATCAGGTTTGCTGACGCGTCGTTCCAATGCTCGATAATTATTGGATATATTACGGGCATTATACTCATTATCATATAATTCTTGCTGGAGAAAGGCTATATCGTTCTTCCCCAAAGCCTTTAACAACAAAGAGAACGTAATGATTCTCTGCAAGCCATCAACTATATCATACGAGCCTTGGCTTGATGCTCGATGAAGAATCAGAGTACCTACCCTGTAACTTTCTTTATTTTCATTCATCGCTTCGATAATATCATCAAGCAACTGTATTGCATTACGAGCAGTCCACTTATATGGACGCTGATAGATCGGAATCGACAGATTCACACCATTAATGGGTTCCCCGCCATTCGAAATCGTTTGACGAAGAAGCAAATCACCAACAGTAGTTATAGACAACGTAAGTTTATCCTTTTGGGATTGTTGTTCAACTGATTGTTGTTCAACTATATGTATTTGCGAATTATCGTCTTTCGCCCTATTGATAATGATTGTATTCTCTATGGTATCTCCCATCGTCCAATACTTATACCCATCAATATGAAGATAAGGGAAATTATATTTCCACCATTGTTGTGGAACACCAAATTCTCTTTGTGACTGCACAAAAAAGACGAATTCTTCATCAGACAAGGCGCATTTATTCCTCACAATGTACTCATGAGGACACGTAGGCATTGTCTTGGCAAAAGTCCATTGACATTTGTCTATCAAACGGCGTAATTTTACTTCATCATAGTTCATATTTTATGAAATTATTTGTTATGTCGGCACAAAGATAAGAAAAACCTGTATCAAATCATAGGACAAGTTCTTTTTTTTTTTAAGAAAAAATGTATCATAAATCAATAAAATCGCAAAAATCTCGTTATTTCATGTAGATAAAATCGTATATAACATGAGAACTCAAGCGAAATTCAAAGAATACATTTGGTTGGTAAACACCATCAATAAAGCCCGAGCTATTTCTTTTGCAGATATTCAAAAGAAATGGCTTGAAACAGACATGAGCGAAGGAATAGAATTGGCTCGTTCAACCTTCAATCGACACAAAGATGCCATAGAAGACATTTTTGGCATATACATCGAGTGCAACAGGAAAAACGGATATAAATATTCTATTGGAAATCCTGAAGCATTAGAGTCCGACTCCATACAAAACTGGATGTTAGCCACACTTGCATCCAACAATATTATTAGCGAATGTGTATCGCTTCAAGATAGGATTGTGCTTGAAACTGTACCATATGAAGGCGAAAGCCTCAAACTAATCCTTGATGCCATGAAACGAAACATCAAGATAACCATTCTTTACAAGAGGTATGGCAATACAAATGCCAAAAGCTATACTATCGAGCCATATTGCATAAAATTGCATAAGCAACGTTGGTATGTATTGGGACACTTCCATTATACAGAAGCAGAAACCCAAGAAGTAAAGGATTACTATGCCCTATTCTCACTTGATAGAATCAAAAGCATAGAATCCACAGATACCAAATTTGAGATAACTCAAGACTTCAACGCTCAAGATTACTTCAAGGAATATTACGGAGTGCTGATTGGCGACGGTACTTCTGTTGAACGAATTAGATTTAGAGCTTACGATTACGAACAGTATCGAGTAAAAGACTTACCTCTCCATGCTACTCAAAAAGCTATCGCAAAAGGCGACAACTATATGGACTTCGAAATCACTATGCGCCCTACCGTAGATTTCTTTGGATATTTAATGAGCCGGGGAAGCCAATTGATAATTCTCTCACCAGAATGGTTGGCTGAACAGATACACGACTTGCATCGAGATGCAATGAGAATGTATGAAAAATAGAATCTCACTCAAATCCCAATCTTCAGGAAGATAGTACAATGTTTTAAAGTAGAAAAGAGATTTTAGATAAAAACAGAAATTTTCCTTTTTAAAAGGAAATAATTGCCGATTTCTTTCCTTTTTAGAAGGAAAGTTTGTATCTTTGCAACCGAGTGTAGGAATCTACATATTAACAATAAAATAATCAGTAATAAAGAAGGAACACAAATGGAACTACGCAGCACATTTCAGTCAATCATTTCCTTGCACCAAGAGGAATTACCTTTTGCCGTGCAAGAGAGAAGCACCCAACTTCCGTTGGATGGAAACCGCATCGTGACTGTTACTGGCATTCGCCGTTGCGGAAAGTCATCATTATTGGGACTTACGATTAATCGCCTGCTACAACAAGGAACTCCAAAAGAGCACATCCTCTATGTAGGCTTCGACGATGAACGTTTTCTTTCCATGTCGCCCGAAAACTTCGATGAATTGCTGCAAGCTTATCGTGAAATGTATCCTGATACATCACTTAAGGATGTTTATATGTTTTTTGATGAGATACAACTCATAGAGGGCTGGGAACTCTTTGTTCTCCGGGTGTATAAGAATTATTGCAAGCATATCTATGTAACAGGTAGCACAGCCAAGATGCTTTCAGAAGAAATGGCTTCCGCTTTGCGAGGATGGCCTGACGAATATCGTGAGTATCCTTTGAGTTTCAAGGAATATATGGCGTTCAAAGGCACCAAGGCAAATCCATTCAGCGAAGCTGGCAAGGCAAAGTTGGCAGTTTCCTTCCGAGGATATTGCGAGGAGGGCGGTTTTCCAGAGGTTGTTCTCGAAAAAAGCAAGATGGAAAAGGTCAAAATACTGCAGTCTTACTTCAACACCATGCTCTTCAGGGATATGGTGGAGCATTATCATATCGGAGCTTCTCCTTCGGTGGTGCGTTATTTCTTAAAGCGTGTGATGAACAATCTCACGAAGCCGACCAGCGTGAACAATATTTATAACGACTTGAAATCGCAAGGCTTAAAGGTCTCCAAGGATTCCCTCTATCTGTGGCTCGACTATGCTTGCAACATTTTCATGTTTCGCAAAGTGGAAAAATACGATAAGTCGATGGTAAAACAGCGTTCTGCTCCTGCCAAGTATTATGTGGCTGACATTGCCCTGCGCAATGCCGTATTATTGCCTGAGAGCGAAGATGCAGGCAAGGCTTTGGAGAATATCGTTTATCTCAACTTGGAGAGAACACTTGGAGAAGAGGACGGGATATTCTACTTCTATGAATCGAAGGAATGCGACTTCGTTGTGAAAAAGGGCGAGCGTGTAGCTGAGCTGATACAAGTCTGCTGGACATTGAATGATGATAACGTAGAACGAGAGATAGGAGGCTTGATGGCTGCCTCCTCCGTTACAGGCTGCAAACAGGGAAAAATCATCACTTTCTCCCAACGGGAGACCTTCGAACGAGACGGGATAAGGATTGAGGTTATGCCAATATGGGAGATGGAATAGGAAAAGGAAAAGGGGCAAGACCATGGCTCAAAGCACCATGATCTTGCCCTTTTCTATTCTGACTTTTGCCACACCCATCTCGTTCAGCGCCGTGATGATTTCCTGCAGACTTGCCCTGCGGGAGAAGCGGAAGTGGATGAGCTTATCCATATTCGCCTGGGACTGGAAGACCACGGTCTTGTTGTACCAGGCTCCGATGTCGCTCATCGCCTCAGCCAGCGTAACCTGATCCATATCGAAATCGCCTTCCAGCCAGTCGGAGACTGAAGAGGAAGCCTTAGACACTACAATCTTATCCGCCTGGAGCGTGGCGGTCTGACCTGGGTGCATTTCCACCTCTGTATCGGCATTGCTCACCTTCACCTTGCCCTGCATCAGGGTTACCTTTGGGGCATCCTTGCGATAGGCTTTCACGTCGAATATGGTACCTAATACCTGCGTCTGCATCTCTCCTGCCTTTACCACGAAAGGCCGATGAGGATTCTTGGTTACCTCGAAATGAGCCTCGCCCTTCAGACGGACTTCCCGGACTTCTGCATCATCGAAAGATGCAGGATATTCGAGCGTAGAATTGGCGTTGAGCATCACCCTGGTGCCATCGCTCAGCGTTACCAATGTGGTGGTTGCTGCCGGGGTAGAAACCACGCAATAGCCATTGCTCAGGGTCTGCTCCACCTGCTTGGGAGAAGTGACCTCTGAGAAAAGCTCCATGGAGAACTCCGTTGGCTGAGAAATCTCCTGGGATGAACGGAAAATAAAAAGGAAGAGGCTTGCCGCTACTGCAACAGATGCCGTAATCCAAGTCAGGATTCGGGCTTTAGAAACCTTTCTGGAAGAAGATTCACCTTCGATTTCATCCTCTATCTTTTTCTCAGACAATTCATCTTCTGCCTTCTGTAGATGTTCCTTCTCTGAAGAAATATGCTTCTTCTCGAAAGCTTCCCAAGCCGCCAGCGTTTCTTCCTTCGAAGGCTCATCGCCCAGGGCTTCCCCGAATATCTGGGAAAGCCGGGCATCAGAAACTTTTTCTGAAACTTTTTCTGAAACTTTCTCAGAAGCATTCTCAGAAACTTTTTCTGATACAGAATCCATTCTATAATCCAGTTCTTGATCTTGATTCTTATTCATGATTTTTCCTCCTAATTCTCTATGTTTGTATACTTCATTCGCTCGCGCAAGATGGCGAGTGCCTTGGAAATATGCTTCTTCACGGTGTTGGGACTGATGCCCAGCCTGTCGGCTGCCTGCTGATAGGTGAGATGCTCGAAATAGCAGAGGCGGAGAATCGTGCAGGTGGGTTCCTTCAGCTCCCTCGCTATCTGCTCCGCCTGTTGCAACAGGCGCTCGTGCTCCTCATACCGGGTACTCATATCATACCGGGTGGCCTCTATCAGCGCCTCCACATTGGTCTGTTCCACCTGCTGGTGCTTGAGCCAGTTGAGGCAGGCATTTCTCACCGATGCGTAGAGCCAGCTCCTCCTTGTTTCCATCTGCAAGGAGGAGAATTGGTTCCACGCCTTCTCGAAAACATCTCCCACAACGTCACGGGCCTCGTTGCCGTCTCCCAAAAGGGACACGGCATAACGCACCAATCGAGGATACATTTCCAGGAATAGCTGCTTAAAGTCGTTGTTTTTCGCTCTGTCCTGCGCCACTACCTTTATATTTATTTCTCGTTGCATTGAATGTGTATCTCACACTGATGCCAACTTTCTGATTATCTGCGTATCGGGTAAACGTGCGATGCGACTGCGTGCCGTTTGCCTCGAAATAATAATATCCTGTATGCAAGAGGTCTCGCAATACAAACATCACCTTGAGGGCATCATTCTTCATGAAATTCTTGGAAACCCGGAACTGCATGTTGCCCATACATTTCCTCCTTCCGATTCCCATCTCCGCCCTCGTGCTGACATTGCCCGAAAGATTCATGAACCACCGGTGGGGAAGCCTCAGATTATTGTTCATGCTGAATGTAAACTGAGGCTGGTTTTTGCCAAACTCGGGAATATTGAGATGATCTACATTATCATGACTGTAGAAGACACTCGCCGTGAGGTTAGGATACCAGATTCCAAACGAAGGCGCCACACGGATATTGGCTCCACAATAGTAGGAATGAGGCACCGAAGCCATCGTCTGCAAAAGCACACTCGGATGGTTCACCTCGTCGTAAGGCTTGTACCAGGTCATGTACATGTCGAGCACATAATTGTAGTAGGCCATGAACGACAGCCACTTGTAATTGCCCGAGAGATTGAAGCTGTGCTGCTTCTGAGGTTTGAGATGAGGGTCGCCCGACTTGTACTCGTACTTACTTTCGTAGTCGATGCTGCTCTGAAGCATGACGTAGATAGGACTGTACTTGTTCAGACGATAGGAGAAGGCAAGATTCAGATTATCCTTGCTGTAGCCGATGGATACAAATGGAATCCAATCCCTGTAGCTGGGACTCTGTTCTGCCTGCAGCACATCCTTCTCGTAATAATCGGTCTTCTGATATTCGTATCGCAAACCGGCTCCATAATTCATGCGCCCTATGTTCAGATAATACTCCAGGAATCCGGCATAGATAGACTGGCGGATGTGGTTGAAGGCATCGGCAGAAAAGCCGCTCTGGGTGAAGTCGTTGCGACGGTTGGTAAACATCTCTTCCGTTCCGAAGGAAAGCCTACCCTTCCACAATGGTCCCGACACCACCAGCTTGGCAGCATAGAGATTACTCCTCACCTTGCTCTCTGATTCCGCATCCAGCTGTCCGTCGTTTATCGCCGTCTGGGTGCTCTGGCTCACCTTATTATAGAAGTCGCCATTGAAGTTGATGTTCCATTTGCCGAAATCGCCATTATAATAGGCATTCACGCTATGCGACCAATGGGGCTTGCTTTTCGAAAACAGATCTACGCCCATGCTTTCCGTCAGTTTGCCATCCTCCCACACATCGGTAGCTCCCCAGCTGTGGGTGTAGTTGTTGCCTATCATATTGGTTGTTTCATAGCGCATACCCAGCGATTGCTGCTCGGAAATCTCATAGTTGAATCCCGTGTTCAGGAGAATGTCTCCACTATTGGCATTCGTGGTTCTGCAGCTGTTGAATTCCCAGTCGCTGGTGGTATGGAGCTGGGTTTCAGAATGGGCGGTGGTGTGCGAGCGATTCAATCCCACTCCCACTTCGCCGAAGATATCGAGTCCGCCTGTACGATAGTTCAACTGCACATCATCAAAAGTATGAGGCGAATAACGGCCCTGCATATATTCAGAATAAAGGCTTCCGCTCAAGCCCTGTCCGCGCTTGCGAACGGCACGCAGACGGATTACGGCATTGGTCTTGGAACCATACTGCGCTCCGGGAACGGTAACGATTTCTGCCTTCAGAATATCCTTGGCGCTCAATCGCTTGAGTTCGTTCAGATTCTCCAGTTTCCTGCCGTTGAGATAAATCTCGGGCGCTCCACGACCGATGATTTCCCAACTGCCTGCTTCGCCCGAAACGAAAGGCAACTGGCTGATCATATCTTCTGCGGAGCCCAATTCACCCAGGATGGTACCGGATACCAGGGTAGAGAAGGCTCCGTCCTTATACACCACATTGGGGCGGGTACTCTTGATGGTTACCGCCTTCAGCTGCTGGGTGTCGGGATGCAGACCGATGTGCATGGTAGGCTTGCAGGCCAGAATCTGCGACTTATAGCCCACAAACGAAACCTTCAGCATCACATCCTTATCGGCATAAGGAAGCACGAAACTTCCATCCTCCGCCGTTACGCAACCGGCCACATAAGCCTTGCTGACGGAGGAAATCAACACCACGTTGGCGAAAGGCAGAGGCTGCTGGTGTTCATCCACCACCCTGCCCTTGATCTGTTCCACCCGGGTTGTCTTGCCCGTGTATTGAACGGCAAAATAGGTATTGTGCTCTACGAAGGAGAAAGGTTTCCCCTGCAGCACCATCTCCAGGGCTTCCTTCTGTCGCTTAGCCTGGATATTGGCGGTTACGTGATATTGGTCGGTAGCCTGATAGGCAAAGAGGATATTCTTCTCGCCCGCCTTTTCAATCTTCTTCAACACGGAAGTAAGCGTTTCGTTATGCACCTGAAAGGTCACACCTCTGCTTTGAGCAAATAGGGAAATGCTCAAGACAAGACACAGTATAAGGGAAGTCGTTCTTTTCATCATTTTTCTTGTTTTTATGATTCTACTTTGTTCATAATACAACATCCCCCTGGAATCGGGTACGCCTATTTTAAAAATTTTGTTGCAAAAGTACAAAAATAATTGGGAAATGCAGCATTTTAGGAAGAAATGATTAACTTTGCAAACGGAAAAATCAGAAGACTGTAGATAATTGCAGAAAATAAATATTGTTAAATGCAGAGGATAACGCATAAGAGAATCAGAATTTCCTGGCTGCTGCTATTGG
>ERZ506957.1120-NODE-1120-length-10731-cov-5.285500_pt1 | contig 10731 bp, 8 predicted proteins | sample MGYA00512894_ERZ506957 | MGnify/ENA metagenome assembly ERZ506957
AAACGGAAGTACAGGGTCTGGAGGGAGAATGGCATTGGTATCATCTACATCTGGAACTTCAGGCTGTGACGCAAGAGAGACACAGCCGACCAAGGTGACGGCCATTACAACGGCAAGCACCAATGTTACGCCTCTCTTAGTTCCCCTCTGCATATTACTTTACCTCATACTGGAGTGCGCCAGTAATGCTCTTGCTACCAGCATTGATAATGCAGACTTTGTAATCGCCATCCGGGACACCACTGGAGTTAATCTTCTTGCTGCTAATGTCTCCTCCACCATAGGTAACTGTATAAGTTATCTTGTTATCTACATTGTACCAGCCAATTTTTACATCCTGAGAAGAAGGGTTCCAGGTGCAGGAGTTGATGGTGAGCATAGCATCTTCATTCGAAATGTAGTAGGTCTCGCTGGAGAGTTCCTTGCTATTCGTCTGCAGAGAAACGAACGAAAGGGACAGACTCGACCTCGGAGTGATGATGGCCTCCTCCGTAGAGGGTTCATACTCAACCTCCTCCACTGCAAACGCAGTACAGGAAAGGGAGAATACCATTGCAAGGGCCAACAATACAGACAGCATCTTTTTCATGGAACATTTCGGTGTGAAGCTGGTGATGAACTGGTACAGCGCCATCTTTGCTTCCATCGTGGTGGCTTTTCCGCTGATGTACCGCACCGCGCGCGGCGCGTTTGAAAGCTTTGACGAAACGTTGGCGTGGTCGGCGCAGACGCTGGGACAGTCCGATACATGGATCTTCTGGCGGGTGCGGATGCCCGCCTGCCGTCAGGGCATTCTGGCGGGCACGGTGCTGGCCTTTGCCCGGGCACTGGGCGAATACGGCGCTACCAGCATGATCGCGGGCTACACCCCCGGAAAGACCGCCACCATTGCCACCACGGTCTACCAGCTCTGGCGCACCAACGATGAGCTTGGTGCCATGCGGTGGGTGCTGGTGGATATCGCCATTTCGGCGGTGGTGCTGCTGGCGGTGAACCTGCTGGAGAAAAAACAGAAAGCGGGTGCCCGGAAATGAGCCTTGAAGTCAACATTGAAAAAAAGCTGGACGGCTTCACCCTCCGCGCCGCCTTTACCGTCGGCAACACCTCCACCGCTTTGCTGGGTGCTTCCGGCTGCGGCAAAAGCATGACATTGCGGTGCATTGCAGGCATTGTAAAGCCGGACCGCGGACGCATCGTGCTGGACGGGCGGGTGCTGTTTGACAGTGCGCAGCACATCGACCTGCCGCCGCAGCAGCGGGGCGTAGGGCTGCTGTTCCAGAACTACGCCCTGTTCCCCAATATGACCGTAGAACAGAATATCCTCTGCGGTCTGAAGGCGGAAAAAGACCCCGCTGCCCGCCGCGCTGCCTGCGCCGAAATGCTGCGCGCCATGCGGCTGGAAGAGCTGGCAAAACGCTACCCTGCCCAGCTTTCCGGCGGACAGCAGCAGCGCGCCGCGCTGGCACGCATTCTGGTGGGCAAGCCCCGCATCCTGATGCTGGACGAGCCGTTCAGCGCGCTGGACAGCTATCTGCGGGAAGAGGTAGAAGGCGAGGTAGGCAGCCTGCTGGCAAGCTTTGCGGGCACCGCCCTGCTGGTGACCCACAACCGGGACGAGGCCTACCGCCTGTGCAAAGAGATGATCGTGCTGAACGAGGGGCAGGTGCTGCGCACCGGCAGCACAAAAGAGGTGTTTGCCGACCCGCAGAGCATCGCCGCCGCGCGGCTGACCGGCTGCAAGAACATTCTGCCCTGCACCCCGCTGGACAGCCACACCGTCCGGCTGGACGGCTGGAACACCACCCTGCGGCTGGCGCTGCCCGTCCCGGCGGGCTGCACCGCTGTGGGCATCCGCGCCCACGACTTTGCCCCCTGCGCACCAGCTGCGCCGAACGCTCTGCCGGTGCAGCTGAACTCCACCAGCGAGAATCCCTTTGACTGGAACCTCATCTGCACTCCGCCGGAGGGCGCGGTGCAGCTGTGGTGGAAGGGAAGCAAAAAAAGCCTTTGCTCGGCCGCGCCCGCCGCGCCGCAGTACCTGTGTGCCGCACCGGAGAGCATCATGCCGCTGCAAGGCTGAAAAACGATTTGAAATGGCTTCCGCTGTGCTCTAGCCATATTCTGCTATGAGCCGGAAACGCTTGCGGGTGTTTTCCGGCTCACTTTTACAACGAAGGAGAAAAGCATGAGGACATTGGATCACGCCGCCTGCGCCAGAGCGATTTTTGAAAGCATTGGCGGCGGGGAAAATCTGGTTTCCGCCGCGCACTGCGCCACCCGGCTGCGTCTGGTAGTGGCAGATGCGCACAAGGTCGATCAAAAACGGCTGGAAAGCGTCCCGGGCGTGATGGGAGTGTTCTGCGCCGGGGGACAGCTTCAGATCATCCTTGGCACCGGCACGGTGAACCGGGTGTACGAGGAATTTATAAAGCTGTCCGGTCTGCCCGGTGCCCCGGCGGCGCAGAAATGTACTGCCCCGGTACTGCCGCTGCCGCAGCGGCTGGTAAAAACGCTGGGGGATGTGTTTGTGCCCATCCTGCCCGCCATTGTGGCTGCCGGTCTGCTGACCGGCATTCTGGACGCGCTGGGCAGGGCGCTGCCCGCCGTTGCCGCCGCCGACTGGTTCAGCTTTTTAAAGATGGTGTCCGGCACAGCGTTTGTGTCTCTGCCGGTGCTGGTGGCGCTCTCCTCCGCCCGGGTGTTTGGGGGCAATCTTTTCCTCGGCGGGGTGGTGGGGCTGTGCATGGTGCACCCCGCGCTGCTCAACGCGTGGTCTGTGGGCACAGCGGAGAACGTCCCGGTCTGGCATCTGCTCTGTTTCAACGTAAAACAAGTGGGGTATCAGGGACACGTTATCCCGGTGATCATGGCAGTCTGGCTCATGTCCCGGCTGGAGCGGTGGTTCCGCAGCCGCGTCCCTGCGGCGCTGGATCTTTTTGTTACGCCGCTGTGCACGGTGCTTATTACCACCTTTGTTACCTTTACCATCCTTGGCCCCTGCTTTTCCTTTGCGGAAAACTGCATGATCGGCCTTGCAAGGCAGCTCAGCACGGTGGGGCATGGCATCGGTGCGCTGGTTATGGGAGCGCTGTACCCCGTTACGGTGGTTTGCGGCCTGCACCACATGTATAACGTTATCGAGGCGGGGCTGCTCTCTGCGGGCAGCCTGAATATCTGGATGCCCATTGCCTCTGCCGCAAACTTTGCCCAGTGCGGTGCCTGCCTTGCGGTCGCTTTTAAGACCCGCGACCCCAAAAACAAGACCGTTGCCATCCCTTCGGCGCTGTCCGCAGCCCTTGGCATCACCGAACCCGCCATCTTCGGCGTGAACCTGCGCTATGTCCGGCCGTTCGTCTGCGCTATGGTGGGCGGCGCGGTGGGGGCGTGGTTCGGTACGGTAACGGGCATCGGCGCAACGGCCTACGGCGTTACCGGTCTGCCGGGTTTTCTGATCGTGGGCGGCTACATTCTGCCCTACGCCGAGCTGCTGGCGCTTTCCGGCGGGGTGGCCTTTGCCGCCACATGGCTGTTCTGGCAGGATGCGCCCGCGCAGGACAAAACGCCCGGCTGAGCAGTTTCGGCAGAGTGTTCAACAGCCGGGTGAAGGCTTCAGCGGAGCGCATTCCAAATCGTGTTTACACAGGGGAATTTCCCTACAAGCAAAGCAGCCGCTGCACGGCAAGATGCAGCGGCTGCTTTGCTTATTTGTGTAAAAAGGGGAGTGCTTATGCCATATCGCGGCAGGTCACAATATCAGCCCCGGTGCCGCAGACGTCGGTCAGCACCACATCACCCACATGGATGGGAGCGTGCAGCACCACGCTGTCCAGCGCAGCGACAACCTCAGCCATCTGTCCCTTGGGCACGGGCTTGGAGGTCTTGACCGGGCAGCGGGAGTGCAGGCAGCCCTCGGCGCGCACGGTGCTGGTGATGATGCGGGTGGGGTGGGTCAGCTCTTCCTTGCCGTAGGCGATGCCGTTGGGGCAGCCGTTGCCGGTCACCTTGTAGTCGTTGGCTTCATCCACCTGCAGATGGCAGCCCTGAGGGCAGCAGGTGCAAATTACTTCTTTCATATCGCTCATGCCTCCTCGATCTCAATGGTCACTTCGTCCACGGGGGCTCTGTCCAGCAGCACTCTGGGCAGGGCAATGTGCTCCATCTCGCCGGGGGCAAGGCGGTCGCGCTTAAAGCGTGCGATCACCGTGTCACCGCTCTTGACAAGGATGGTGCTCTTGCCGCAGATGCGGCGGACGCGGAAGGAAACGTTGGTGCTCTTTTCTACGCCTTCCAGACGGATGCGCTGCGGCAGGGTGTAGCCAAGGTCTGCGCCGGGCTTCACGGTCAGCACGCGTCCCTCGGCTACGGGGCCGTTCTGGACGTAGTTGGCAGCGGCCACACCGGCCAGCTCGCTCTCGCCGGAAACAAAGTCCACCAGATCGTGCACCTGCACCACGTTGCCGCAGGCAAACACGCCGGGAATGCTGGTCTCCATGTTCTCGTACACGATGGCGCCCTTGGTGCGGGGATCCATCTCGATACCGGCCTGCTTGGTCAGCTCGTTTTCGGGGATCAGACCCACGCTCAGCAGGATGGTGTCCACATCAAACTCCATCTCGGTGCCGGGGATGGGCTTGCGGTCGGGGCCGATCTCAGCCACGATGGCCTTTTCTACGCGGTCCTTGCCCTGAATATCCACGATGGTGTGGGAGAGGTACAGGGGGATGTCAAAGTCGTTCAGGCACTGCACGATGTTGCGGGTCAGGCCACCGGAGTAGGGCATCACCTCTACGCAGGCCAGCACCTTTGCACCCTCAAGGGTCATGCGGCGTGCCATGATCAGGCCGATATCGCCGCTGCCGAGGATCAGCACCCGCTTGCCCACCAGATAGCCTTCCATGTTCACATAGCGCTGTGCTGCACCGGCGGTGTACACGCCGGCAGGGCGAGTGCCCGGGGTACCAATGGCACCGCGGGTGCGCTCGCGGCAGCCCATGCCCAGAACGATGCTCTTGGCTTCGATGATCTGGTAGCCGTACTCCTTGGAGACGCAGTGCACCTTTTTATCCGGGGTCACTTCCAGCACCATGGTGTCCAGCTGCACCTTTACGCCGGTGTTCTTGAGCATCGCAATAAAGCGTCCGGCGTACTCCGGGCCGGTGAGCTGCTCGCCAAAGCGGTGCAGACCAAAGCCATTGTGGATGCACTGGTTCAGAATGCCGCCCAGCTCTTTATCGCGCTCCAGAATGAGGATGTCGCGCAGACCGCTTTCCCATGCCTTGCAGGCAGCAGCAAGGCCCGCAGGGCCGCCGCCGATAATGACCAGATCAACCATTGCTCTTTCCTCCTACCTTCGTTTCGCTGACCAGAACGTTCGAGCCGTTCTTGTCCTGCAGGATATCCAAGGGGTCTATGCCCAGCTCGCGGCTGATAAGCTCCAGCACGCGGGGGCCGCAGAAGCCGCCCTGGCAGCGGCCCATGCCTGCACCGGCGCGGCGCTTGACGCCATCGATGGTGTTGGCGGGCACTTCGCTGTGGAGAGCTGCCAAAATCTCGCCCTCGGTAATGGTCTCGCAGCGGCAGATGACCCGGCCATAGGCGGGCTGTTCCCTGACCAGTGCCGCCTTTTCCTCTGCGGAAAGCTCCTTGAAGCGGATGTGGCGGCGGCCATCCTTGTAGTCGGCCTTTTCTGCGCCCAGAACACCGCGCTCTTTCAGGATGGCAACGGCTTCCTCAGCCACTGCCGGGGCGGCGGACAGGCCGGGGCTCTTCATGCCGGCCAAGTCGATCCAGCCGGGTGCTTCCGGCTCTTCACCAATGATAAAGTCGTCCACGTCCAGATTGGCGCGTACGCCCGCAAAGCTGCGGATGGACTCGCCAAAGTTGATGCTGGGCACGCTGCGCTGGGCAGTGGTCTTGACAAATTCCAGACCGCTGCTGGTGCAGGAGGTGTCGTTGCCCTCCACCGGCTCCGCGTTGGGGCCGACGATCAGGTTGCCGTGCACAGTGGGTGCTACCAGCACGCCCTTGCCCAGCTCGTTGGGGCACTGGAAGATGACGTGGCTCACGCGGGTGCCCTCGCTCTTGTCCAGCAGATAGTACTCGCCGCGGGTGGGAATGATGTGGAAGTTGGCGGGCTCCACCATGGAGTGTACCTTGTCTGCCCAGATACCGGCAGCGTTGATGACGCAGCGGGTCTCCACCGTGCCGCCGGGCACGGTCAGGCGGTAGCCGCCCTCAATGGCTTCGGCATCGGTCACCTTGCAGTTGCGGCGCAGCTCCACGCCGTTGCGTACCGCCACCTCGGTCATGGCCAGTGCGTACTCCCACGGGTTTACGATGGCGGCGCTGGGTGCCCACAGTGCGCCGCAGACCTTCTCGGAAAGGTTGGGCTCCATGGCAAGGGCCTCTTCCCTGGAAAGGATCTTCATGTCGGGTACGCCGTTGGCGATGCCGTTCTCAAACAGATGCTGCAGGTGGGGCAGCTCCTTTTCGTCCAGTGCCAGCACCAGAGAGCCGCACTGCTTATAGGAGACATCCAGCTTTGCGCAGATCTCCTTAGCCAGCGCCACGCCGCGCACGTTCAGCCGTGCCATGCGGGTGCCGGGGGCGGGGTCGTAGCCTGCGTGGAGAATGGCGCTGTTGGCCTTGGTGGTGCAGTCTGCCACATCGTTCTCGGCCTCAAGGATGACCACCTTGTTGTCGTAGCGCGACAGTGCGTAGGCTGCGGCGGCACCGATGACACCACAGCCGATGATTGCTACATCATACATTGTTCTTTTCCTCCTGTCCGTTCTGCCTTGGCCCGTCGGGAGCCGGGCATCTGTTGTTGTACAAAAAAAGAGCGAACCGAAACAAAGGCAACTGCCCTTGTCCGTTTCGCTCATATCTCTTGAAACAAACAGCACTTGTTGATTCTTATGATACCTTGTCCCTGCGAAAAAAGCAAGATGTTTTGCACTTTTTGTGAAACCCTTACAAAAAGTGCCTGCCGCTTTTGCGCAGAATGCAGGTTACATATCCCACACGGCCTGATTGGTGGTGGAAATGGCGGTAGCTCCGGCTTCCAGCGCAGCCAGCACATCCTCCTTGTCCGCGATCAGCCCGCCGGTCAGCACCGGCACCTTGGCTTTGGCGCAGACGCGGCGCAGGATCTTAGGCATGGTGCCGGGCAGAAGATCCAGACAGTCCGGCAGGTTTGCGGGGATCTTATCCAGACTTTCCAGCGCGATGGAATCCAGCAGAAATACCCGCAGGATGGCGGCAAGCCCCAGCTCCTTGGCGCGGCGGATGAAGGACTGCCGGGTGGAGATGATGCCGTCCGCCTCGGTGGTATTGCGGATAAAGTCCACCGCCACCTCTTTGCCCGCCAGCCCGGCAATAAGGTCTACATGCACCACGGCAAAGCGTCCGGCTTCGTGGATGCGGCGCACAATGGAGGAGATATTACAGATATCTCCATATAATACAAATACCACCCGGATATTCTCGTTGGTCAGCGCATTGCGAAGCCCTGCATCGTCCTTGACTGCCGCAATGACCGGCGTTTCCAGAATGGCATCCATCAGCTCCTGCTTCATGCTTTTCCTCCTGCCCGGCGTTCTGTGGGGCAACTTTACTGGTGCTCTGCCAGCCAGCGCAGCGCCATATAGGTGTAGGCTGCCGTGCCGCGGTATAGGATGCTGTCGTCAAAGCGCACCTTGGGGTGGTGCTGACCGTAGGTGTAGCCCTCCTTGGCGTTGCCAGCAGCTAAGAACATACTCACGGTGGGTACCTCGTGGCTGACAAAGGCGAAGTCCTCGCTGCCGCCGCCGGGCTTGCCGCCGGTGAGCGGCGTCATATCCATAGCGCCCTTGCCCAGCAGTTCGGTCATATAGGTCAGGGCGTTGCCCGCCAGCGGGGTATCTACCACCATGCAGGGACAGTAATCGCTGAACTCCACCTCGGCGGTGCAGCGGTAGGCGGTAGCCACGCCCTGCGCGATTTCGGTCATGCGCTGATGGATGAGGGCACTGACCTTCTGCTCCGGGTCCACGGTGCGGATGGTGCCCCACATATCAGCAGTATCCGGGATGACGTTGGAAGCCTTGCCTGCCTCGAACCGGCCGGTGGTGAACACACCGAAGCCTGCGGGGTCCAGCTCGCGGCTGTTGATCTCCTGCAGGGCAATGTGGATGTGCGCCGCTGCGGTGATGGGATCGATGCAGGCGTTAGGCATGGAGCCGTGGCCGCCCTTGCCGTGCACAACGATGTGGTACTGCTCGCAGCTGGCCATGGTAATGCCGCCGCCCGGCACCAGCACCATACCGGCGGGCAGGGGCATTCCGGCCAGCACATGGAACATGACCGCTGCGTCCACCTTGGGGTTCTCCAGCAGGCCGCTGTTGATCATATCCAGCGAGCCCTGAAAAATCTCCTCTGCGGGCTGGAACTCCAGCTTTACCGTGCCTTCGATCTCGTCCTCGTGCTCCTTGAGCAGCTTGGCCGCGCCCAGCACCATGGCGGTGTGCATATCGTGGCCGCAGCCGTGCATCTTGCCGGGCAGCTCAGAGGAAAATTCCTCGCCGGATTCTTCCTGCAGGGGCAGAGCGTCCATGTCGCCCCGCAGCAGGATCACCTTGCCGGGGCGCTTGCCGCCTGCAAGCGCCACCACGCCGCACTTGCCGCAGTCCTGCGGGGTGTAGCCCATCTCAGTCAGCGCCTTTTTGACCAGTGCCTTGGTCTGGGGCAGGTCGAAGCCCACCTCCGGGTGACGGTGCAGTGTGCGCCGCCATTCCTGCAGCTGGGGCTCCAGCGCCTTGGCAGCTTCCAACAGTTTTTCCGGTGCGATCATTGTAAAATCAACTCCCTCTGAATTTATGCGGAAAGCCCTCTCGGCCACAGCAGAACCATGACGGGGAGGGCTTTGCCTTACGGTTATTCTTCCCCGCCGTTATTGCCATTGGGGTGATACTGGGCGCAGGTGCACTTTTTGAACTTCAGGCCGCTGCCGCAGGGGCAGGGGTCGTTGCGGCCAATTTTGACCACACGCACCGGCTGCCCCTTGGGGCTGCCCTTGACGCCGGGTGCACCGTTGCCGGGCACAAAACCCTCGCCGGTGGGCTTTGCCACCTGCTCCCGCTTGGGAGCGGAACCGGCGGCGCGCAGTTCGATGGTCAGCAGCATCTTGACGCTGGACTCCCGGATGGAATCCACCATCTGGTCAAACATATCAAAGCCCTCGATGCGGTATTCCACCACCGGGTCCTTCTGACCGTAGCCGCGCAGCGCGATGCCCTGCCGCAGCTGGTCCATGTTGTCGATGTGGTCCATCCACTGGCGGTCTACGCACTTGAGCAGGCAGATGCGCTCCAGCTCGCGCATGACAGGTGCACCGTAGCGCACCTCCTTGGCCTGCAAAATCTGCATGCCGCGGTCGTAGAGCATATCGGCAATGCCCTGCTGGGAAAGGTTATCAAAGTCTGCCACAGTGTAGTGGAAGTCGGCATCGGTGGTCAGCCAGCCCTGATAGTGACGGCGCAGGGCACCAAAATCCCACTCGTCCTTTACATCACCGGAAAGGAACTGGGCGCAGCTGGAGTCGATGTTTTCCCGCAGCATCTTGTGCATCTCGGTGCTGATATCCTCGCCGTCCAGCACCTTGCGGCGCTGCCCGTAGATGATCTCGCGCTGCTGGTTCATCACGTCGTCGTACTTCAGCACGTTCTTGCGGATCTCGAAGTTGCGGCCTTCCAGCTTTTTCTGGGCGCTTTCCAGCGTGTTGGTGATCATGCGGTTCTCGATGGGGGTATCCTCGTCGATCTTCAGGGTGTTCATCAGGCCGGACACCCGGTCGCCGCCAAACAGGCGCATCAGGTCGTCCTCAAGGCTCAGGTAGAAGCGGGAAGCGCCCGGGTCGCCCTGACGGCCGGCACGGCCGCGCAGCTGATTGTCGATACGGCGGCTCTCGTGGCGCTCGGTACCAATGATGAACAGGCCGCCTGCGGCGCGCACCTCGTCGGCCTCGGCGTCAATGGCGGGCTTGTACTGGGCATACAGCTGGTCAAAGCGCTGGCGTGCGGCCAGAATGTTGGCATCGGTGGTCTCGCCGTGGCCGTTGGCTTCGGTCAGCAGCAGCTCCACAGCTGCCGGGTCGGCGTCCTGCGGGGTGTCGGGGCTGAGCAGGTTCTCGCAGAAGTGCTCCTTGCGCATCTGGGCCTTTGCCATGAACTCGGCGTTGCCGCCCAGCATGATATCGGTACCACGGCCTGCCATGTTGGTGGCGATGGTGATGGCACCCTTTTTACCGGCCTGCGCCACGATCTCGGCTTCGCGCTCGTGGTTCTTGGCGTTCAGAACGTTAAAATCCCGGGTGTGGCGCTGTAACATTTTGGCGAGCGTTTCGCTCTTTTCCACGCTGACAGTACCCACCAGCACAGGCTGACCGTTTTTGTGGCACTCCATCACCTGTTCGATGACGGCGCGGTACTTGCCCTCCACGGTCTTGTAGATGGCGTCCGGGTAGTCCTTGCGCTGCACCGGGCGGTTGGTGGGCACGCTGACGATGTTCAGGCCGTAGATCTCGGTAAACTCGGTGGCCTCGGTGCGGGCGGTACCGGTCATACCGGACAGCTTTTTGTACATGCGGAAGTAGTTCTGGAAGGTGATGGTAGCCAGCGTCTTGCTCTCGGCGGCGATCTTCACGCCCTCCTTGGCCTCGATGGCCTGATGCAGGCCCTCGTTGTACCGGCGGCC
>ERZ506957.1122-NODE-1122-length-10728-cov-4.410381_pt1 | contig 10728 bp, 11 predicted proteins | sample MGYA00512894_ERZ506957 | MGnify/ENA metagenome assembly ERZ506957
GTGCTCTTCCGATCTATATCATAAAATCTTGATTTTAGATGAAAATTATTTAAAGCGTTACGTACAATAAAAAGGAACCATATATCGGTTCCTTTTGTGGTTTTAAGACTTATTGTTCTTCAAAATTGTCATATACATCAATAATTGTTTTCTAGATTTTACACCAAGCTTACTATATATATTTCGATTGTGATACTTTAATGTATTATCTGTAATACTTAATGTATCTAGAATATCCTTGCTGGAATATCCCTTCACGTATAACTCTAGAATCTCTTTTTCTTTACGTGTTAAAGTCGCAAGACATTCTAAGAAACGTTTATATTCATCCTCATCAATATCATCGATACGTTTTGTCGTTAACCGCTCCACTTCTTTTTTAGCTCTGTCATATTCCTTTTGAATGGCTTCATGTTCATTTTCAATCTGTTGCAGCTTCTTGCGATTTTCCTGCATTTCTAGCTCAAGCGTCAACATTTTATTCTCAACTTCATAGTCTTTTGAAGATAAGAAATCCAAAAGATCATCAATTTCTTGTACATCATAGCGCATACTGTTTTTATTGTCTTTACGCAGCTGTTCTAATCCTTTTAGAATTGGGGACAGGTATCTTTGACTGAAGAAGGAACATCCTAAAAATACAAATAATAATAAGACAATGGTAAAGAAGAATAATTCAATATTACTTTTTACGATGGCTCGATTGTAGTCAGAATCTAAAATCATAACATATGTTGAATAGGTTTGATACTTAGAAATTTGGACAGTATTCTTAACCCCAATATAATTACGATTTTTACTTATGATTCTCAATAAGTTGTTGCCAATAGGCTTAATGGAAAGATCTCCATTTGGCATATAATAGAATCCGTTTTGGCTTCCCGTACTAAAGCCTTCATTTGTGATGATTGAATCGGAGTCTGGCACTAAAAGACACGTTAAATGGTTGAGAGTTGAGGGCTGGGTATGCGCAAATTTAAACCAACTTTGTGAAATTTCAAAACCACAAAGACCATAGAAGGTACCATCCTTTCCAACTAAAGGAACACGTAATAGGGCGATTCTTTCACCTGTGTATGGCAATTGAATAATATTTGATAGGGAATAATCAAAGTTCCCTTTTTTTAATTCTTCATAATCGGGTACAAGTGTAATATCAAATTCCTGTCTCCATTTACGATGTGGCATGATGCCATGCTTTTTTCCTATATTTGCGATGCCACGATACAAAATTAAGTCTTCCTTTGAATAGGACATTGTCGTTTTTTGAAGATACACACCACTTCGTTGTGTCTGCGCATTATCCAAAGTGGAATTGATTGTCGTATCTAGTTGTACATAAGCTCCTGAACAATTAGATCGTTCAAGATATTGTCCTAAAGGCTGAATCATATCATTTTCTAAAGAATAGATGGCATTGGGATTGTCCTGCAACTGTTGAAAGGTTAATCCTTGATTCGCTAGGGTTGTTTCTAATATAGCTTCCATATTATCAGCCAATGCGATATTCATAGAGGCCAAGTCATCCCAATAGGATTCCATATTCTTTGTGAAGTATTCACTTTGAATGGATAGTTTTTTATGAAAATCTTGTTCGGTCGTTCCAAGTCTTCCAAATAGGAAGAGTCCCATTAATAAAGTAATACTGATGGTAGTCACTAGAAAGAACATATATACGAAAAGCTTTCGTTTCATGGATCTTTCTTTTGATTTAAAACTTAATTGCATAGGCTAACCTCAAGAAAGACTTTTTAAAATATTCATTGCTTCATCTACAATTTCATCAATATCTTCACCGGCATTAGCTCGTGCTTGCCATTCTTGTTGGTGGCTTCTTACTTGATCATAAAATGCATAGGCCTTTCTAGAAATCGCATATGTAACATCTCTAGAAATAACGGTATAGTCGGATTTCATTTCGGTGAGTGTATTGTATAAAGATTGTGTTTCTTCATCTTCAAACTTTTCATTTTTTAAGTTTTTAAATGCTTTTTTTGTGACTGGCATGTAACCTGCTTGGATCACAAAGTCCATGTTTCGTTTTGGTTCCACAAGCCAATGTGCAAAGACACTAGCGGCTTCTTGTTTTTGTTTTGTAGTCTTATAGGCACATAATCCAACACCAGCTTGTGTCATGAGGGCATGGTCTTTATCGGCCTTTGGATAAGGCAGGGCAATCGCATTTAATGGTTCCGTTGTATTATCTGGATATGTAACGATGTCATTTAAATAGAGATAGGCTGCACTACTGGATACACCAATGAGTGTTTCTCCGGTTGTAAGTTGTGTGTTTGAATAGAAATCTGAAGCAGAAATATGGCCTTTGATTAGAGGTTCCATAAAGGTTCTAAAGGCTTCTTTAAAAGCAGGATCCTCCGTATTGTACCAGCCATTCTCTGTAAACATATTCTTTGTTCCTAATGCGATCGCATAAGATTCAATGGAATTTAATAGATAATCAAAGCATAATAACGGCTTTCCATTTGACCATTCATAATATTTTTCGGCTACATCAAACGTTTGATTCCAAGTGTCAAAATCATTTAATGAAACAGCGGTATCGTTAGAAAACTTTTCAAATTGTGTACCATTCATAAATAAAACGATTGTTGATTTTGATAATGGAAGATCCACAAGCTTATCCTCTAGCATTCCAGCATCTAAAAACTCATCAACAAAATTTGAAATTTCCTTCTCTGTAAATACATCATTCCATACAACACTCTTATCTAAGCCTACCTGTTTGGCATTATGAATATGTCCTGTATAAAGATCTGGCATTGGATCTGCACCTGGTTCTTTAGATAAACTTTCTTCAAGCTCAGAACCAATTTTACTCGCATTGGTTATTTTTGTGACATTAATTATAATGCCCTTGTCCTTGCCTTCTGTTTCATTGAATTCAGCAATCAATTGATTCATTGGAGAATTGGCTTGTTCTCCATAAACATGCCACATTGTCAGGGTCACGGGGTTATCTTTATCGAGTAAAGATTTTGATGAACACCCATATAGATTGCATAGGCCTAGACCAAATACTAATAAATATTTTATAACTTTTTTCATGATTTTCCCCTTTATTTACAGCAGTTCCCACCCTTTTTAAGTTTTGGGGTGGGGTAATTTTTATAATACTTTCTATAATGAAAATGTAAGTTGATTACATAAGTTTTGAAAGTGCTTTCTAAATACAATATAGCACAAGTAAACAAGTCAATCAAATGAAGAAAGGAGGTAAATGAAATGGGGTTGTTTTCTAAAAAGAAATGTGATGTGTGTAAAAAGAAGATGGCATTGATGGAAGGTTATAAATGTGCGGATGGTACGATCTGTAATGACTGTAAGAAAAAAATGTCACCATTATTTACAGACTACAAAAACACAACAATAACACAGATCAAAGAGCAGTTAACATATCGTGAAGAAAACACACAAAGAGTCAAAGCGTTTGTGGCAGCTGAAACGTTTGGTGAGTATCCAAAGGTAATGGTTGATCGAAAGCACAACTGGTTTATCGTGACAAAGGCAACAAAGCTTAGTGATGAAAATCCAGATGTGTTTGACTTAAGTGACATTCAAAATGTTTTGGTAGAAATTGAAGAGAATAAGCGCGAACTTCATTTCACAAATAAGAAAGGGAAGACATGTTCCTATAAACCAGCAAGATACGAATTTACGTACCAATTCAAGGTAAATATTCAAACGAATCATCCATTCATCAAAATGATTTCTTTGAAGATTACCAAAGAGGATGTCAAGATCATTTCAGAAATGCAGGATAAAGAAGTAATGGTACAGTCAAACGAAAAGTATCAGGAATCTTTACAGGTGGCAAACGCATTAGAGAATGCGCTTGAATCATAATAATGCACAGAAAAGGAGGAATCATATATGGCAAATACATGTGCAATTTGTGGTGCTACAATTAATGTTTTACAATCACAGAAATTAATGGATGGAAATTATATTTGTACAAAGGGTTGTCGTGCAAAGGGATTAAAATATTACGACTATGTTCATTCTGATTTAGATAATGTCAAGGACCATATTCATCAAACTGAGGTGGGTACAAAGGTTTGGCAAGATTTAATGGAACCTTTGAAAAAAACACGTGATAAAAATCAAAAGATGCAGTCTTTCCACCCTATTTATATTGCACCAAGTCTAGGTTTGATTGCGGTTATTGAAGCTCGTGGAGGTTTGTTTAATACAAAAACATATGCGTGTGTATTCCGTCTAGAAAATCTTCAGCTTTATAGAACTGAAAGGATGCCCGCAAGAACAAGTGGTTCGGATAAAGATAAAATGTGTGTTCACTTAGGCTTTGTACATACAAAAGGCTTAAATGATGTCTATATTCCATTTGATGATGAAACAAGATGTCATCAATGTGTAGATTATCTAAATAAATTGTTTGGCTTAGATGATTCATTTAGAAGTGGCATTAAAAAGTCTGTAACTCAATTTAAGGCAACAAAGAGTATGTGGGATTTAGCAAAAGCCAAAAAGAATGGAGAAAATTTAGAAGAAAAAGCGAAAGCGACAGTGGATGCGTTTGGGGCAACTATTATTGGAGATCGTACGCAATTTAAAGATGCAGCCGATCAAGCTCTAGCTGGATATGACTTGGATTAAGCTTTGTTCGATCGTGTTTCTTAGTTTGAGTCTAATGTTTACAGGTTGTAAATCACAATCCAATGAAGAGGTGTATGTTTCAGATCTCTACAATATTCATGAAGAATACCAGGATGCATGGGGAAATGTTGGTAAGTACGACATTTCCTTACCTTATATTCATTGTGATTCAAAGAGCGCAAAGAAATTGAATCAGACAATCAAAAATGAATACAAGGATTTGGTAGATTCTTTAGATGAGGCAAAAGAAGAAGGGTATACGTTGCCGGACACAAAGGTTAGTTATGATGTGTATACACATTCAAATCTATTGAGTTTAGTTATTAAGGAAGAAGTAGAGACGGAATATCCTAGGTATAAGGTGTATCATTTTGATTCTAAAACGAAGAAGCGTGTTTCGAATAAAAAGTTATATAAGAAATATAAAATCAGTCAAAAAGATATGAAGGTATGGGCTGCACAGGCTTTTGATCAGGAATATGCCAATGAATATTATGACAATGTAAAGGAATTAAGAGCTCAAACAATTGGTTTGTTGCCTTCAAATCTGGATGTGTTTTACCACAAAGGAAAATTGAATGTATTGATTCCTATTGCCACAAATTTTGGTTCTGGAACAAAGATGGTTTTGTATCGACCAAGTCGCAAGAAGTCTTATAAGATAGAAGATTCTTCCACGTTTGACCAGATGACTATGACATTAAAGGATAATAAACTATCGCTTTACTATAGTGGAACGGATAAAACGTATAAGGTGCATGGTTGTTTTAATGAGTATAAACAAGTTCATGTGTATGAAATAGGTCCAGGCGTTACTTATGGATTTGCCCTTACGACAAATGGTTTGGTGGAAGTGATTGCGATTGAGGATGGTTTGCCGATTGAGCGTGTTTGTAGTCAAGGACCATTATATGGGTTAGATAAAGTAAAAAGCCTTCGTAGTGGGCAGGCATTGACAGAAAAGGATCAGTTGATTGATTTATTTGATGCATTGAGAAATCAGCCGTTTAAAAGTCTTGAGGGTACGTATACAAATGAGAGTGTAACACTTCAAATTGATGAAAATGGTTTGTATACAATGCAGGAATTAGAAAATTCGCATTCTGGCCTATTGTTTAGCGTAGGTATGGAAGAAGATGGATTTGTGTATGGATATGATGACTATAATCAACAAGTCTTATCGTATTGTAAAGTAATGCCGTTATATGAAAAATTAGAGATCAAAAATTTGTTTGATCATGACAAATTAGAATTGGAGTATCAATATGAATAATAAAAAATTGTTTGCGAGTGCATTAGCACTAAGTATGTTTTTTGGATTAACAGCTTGTTCAAGTGAAAAGCCGGAAGATACAAAGGTTGTAGAAAAGAAGGAAGAGAAAAAAGAAGAGAAGAAGGAAGAAAAGAAAGAAGAAAAGAAGGAAGAAAGTACGGATGCTGTATTAGTTAGAGAAATTTCTAGTAAGACATATACAGTCACAATTCCACAGCTTACTTCATTCTATACACCAAGTAGAGATGGTTTAGATGTTAAAACAGAAGTAAATGAGCAACAAATCACATATACGCTTGAAGATGAATTTGGTGATTTTAAAATGGCTATTTATGTAAAGCCAATCAGTGCTGATAGTGCAGAAGCTTATGCGAATCGTATTAATGAAGGATTTAAGGATGATGAATCAAAACAATATAAGCCTAGCACGGTGGGTGATTTCAATGGCTTTAGACAAGTGACTACAAGTGAAAATCCTAGTTTCAAATGTAAAGATAACTTGTTGTTGGATTTTGAAAATGTAGTGATGTCTGTAACGGTAGAACAATTCAATGATACGGATACAGCGGATATGGAAGTAGCGATGAAAGCTATTTTGAGCAATATGAAAGTTGAGGTTAAGTAGTCATGAACACAAACTTTGTGAAGAGTTTATTAGTAATCGGAATGGGCTTGAGTTTAGCTGCTTGTTCATCGAATGATCCAGAGCCTAAAAAGGAAGATACAAAGGTTGTTGAAGCTAAAAAGGAAGAAAAGAAAGAGGAAAAGAAGGAAGAGAAAACAACGGATTTTGTAGTGAGTAAAAACTACAACAAGAAGTATGAGATCATCATCACAATGCCTCAAGATTTCACAACGATTTATACGCCAGCAGATGGTGTAAAGGTTACTGGCGAGATTGTGGATGATTCCTTTATTCGTTATAGCTTTGAAAATGAAGGGGCAGGTACGAAAAAGATTGCGGCCATTGAAGCAAATGCAGATGCGACAGCGGATGAAGTGGCTGAAACCTTCAATAAAGGTGAGGAAGATGAGAGTAAGCTTTATAAGCCTTATCAGGTTGGAAACTATACAGGTGTAAATAAGATTTCGGATTATTCTTATGATGATTATGTAACGTACAATATGTATTTCAATTTGGATCGAGATGGTTTTAAAGGAACGATTAAGGTTGTAGTTGAAAAGCTAAAAGCGGAAGCGGATGATTCGGATACAGAAGCGATTATTACTGCAATTTTGGATCATGTAAAAGTTGAAAAGAAGAAATGTGAGTAAGCCTATGAATCATAAGCTAGCTAAGATTTTGCTTGCGCTAGGTATAGGCTTAAGCCTAGTTTCTTGTGCAAAAAAGCCAGAAGTAACACAAGTAAAAAAAGAAGAAAAGATAGAGATTGGTGAAATGACTGGAGTCGCACAAATGAATGGCTATTTCATTAAGATGACAATGCCAGATTTATTGTCGGTTTATACACCGAAACAAGAAGGCTTAAACATATCAGGTAAGCTAGAGGGTGGTCGTATTCTTAAATATGATTTACATTCGGATGATCGTACGTATATCACGCGAATTTCAATTGATTGTGATTATCGTAAGGCGGCCAAGGAAACGGCGGATGTCTTGAATGTAGGTTTTGAAGATGAAGCAGATCAATATAAGGAATTTACGATTGGTAAGTATTCGGGTTACAAGAAAACAACGGTATATGATTCGTCTGATAAAACCTATTCTAAGATGTTGATCGATTATCCGGTTGGTGAAGATAATGTTGTCTTACAAATTTATGTAGAACAAGAAAAAGCCAATGATTTGGATGAGGTAACACTTGCTGTATTGGATAATATCGTTGTTGAAATTTGTATGGAAGAGTAGGTGATAAGAGTGAAAAGGAATAAGTTATTAACTGGTTTCTTAGTCTTGGGGTTAGGGCTTAGTTTAGTGGCTTGTTCATCTAATGAGCCAGAAGAAAAGGTAGAAGAAAAGAAAATAGAAGAGACTAAGGCAATCGAAGAAAAAGAAGAAAAGGTAAAAGAAGAGAAGAAGGAAGAAGAAAAGGCTAAGGCAGCTGAGGAAGAAAAAGAAAAGGATAGTACGATTATTAGTTATGCGAATAAAAAGGTAAGAGTTACTTTACCTAAAGACTTGACTTCTTTCCATACGCCTGCTAGAGAAATTTCTAGATATAGCTATATGGAAGAATCGAATGTTCTTGGTTATTCATTGTATGCGAAAGATCGTACGTTCACCATTCATTTCTCAATTGGAACGGATGGCTGGGATTCAGCAGAGGCTGCCAGTATTTCTCACAACAAGGTTTGTAAGGATGAATCAAAAATGTATGAGCCATGTACTGTAGGTGAATATTCTGGATATAAGTATGTGGTGTCAAGTGATAAATCGATTGAATATCATTATGTGCTTGATTATCTAGTGGATGGTCAAGATGTCGTACTAACCATTCGTGAAGAATTACGCAATGATGACGATACTTCCTTGTTAGAGCCATTGTTGCTGGATGTGGTACATAATTTAAAGATTGAATTAATAGGAGAATAATATGAATGTGAATAAGTTATTAACCGGCTTCTTAGTTTTGGGTATGGGACTGAGTTTAGTGGCTTGTTCAAGTGATAAGCCCGAGCCTAAAAAAGAAGAGGCTAAGGTAGCAGAAAAGAAAAAAGAAGAGAAACGAATAGATACGCAGGATCGAACGGCTAAATTGAGTGTTCCCGAAGATCTATCTCCTTATTTTACTTCATCTAGAGAGGGTGTAGGTAAAATGGAGAGTATGTTAAAGGATAATGGTTCGATTGTCTATAAGTGTTTAAATGAAGAGAATAAGTATGAGTTGAATGCTGAAATTAAATTGTTGTCGTCTAGCTCAGCTGAAAAGAGTGCGGATCTACAGAATTCAATGTATGGTGAAAATGACGAGGATAAAAAGTATAAGCCTTGTACGTTTGAGGGCTTTGATGCGTATAGTCACACCATCAATCTGGGTACAGTTGAAAATACTAGACTTCACTATTATGTAGATTATCCAGTCGAGGATATCAATAAGGTCGTTTCCATTGAGATCAACCAGAAGAATGATAAAGAAAAGGATACTTCTGATTTAGAACCTTTTGCGAAGGCCATCATTAAGAATATGAAGCTAGAAAAGGTGAAGGAAGAAAAGAAAGAGGAAGTCAAGAAAGAAGTTAAAGAAGAGAAGGTGGATGAAAACAGCAAGGAAATTGTTGGTGAATCGTCTCGTGCAAAATTAACTTTACCAAGGGATTTGACTTCGTTCTATACGCCTAGTGAAAAGTATGACACGATCAAGGGTGAGCAAGATAAGGGAAACATTGGTTATACACTAAGTCGAAAAGATCCAGATCGTTCAATCTACGTTAACATATGTACAGATTCAAGTGATACGCTTGAAGAGGCTATCGTCTTCCATAATGAACATTTAAGTAAAGGAGAAGAGCCATTCACAGAATATAAACTTGGTGAATATTCTGGGTATCGTTCTATGAGCTATACGAATTATTGGAATAGTGCCAATGATACGACGTATAGGTATAAGTTAAATTATCCAGTAGGCGATAAAAATGTAATATTGTCATGTTCTGTAAAACTTCGTGATAATTCGGATGATACGACAGGTTTAGAAGATGTAATGTTAGCGGCTTTGCAGCGATTAAAGGTAGAAATTAAAGAATAGGAGAAAAAATAACATGAAAAATAATAAGTTATTAACAAGTCTGTTTGTGCTTGGTATGGGCTTGAGTCTAGTTGCGTGTGGTGCAAGTGATGGTGGTACGACTACAAAGACGGATGGTACAAAAACGGTAGAGAAGAAAGAGGAGCAGAAGTTTGCAGAACGAAAAGAATTAGAAATGGAAGGTCTAGCTTGTAAATTCTCATTACCAAATATGGATTCTTTCTATTTGGTGAACGGTTTAGAAAAGCCTGTATATGAGATGGACGAATCACTTGCAAGTATTAAATATGAAGTAAATGATGATTATCTTCCAGTTCTTCTGGTTTTTGTAGGAGATGATGCATTTGCGGAATGGAGTGAAGGATACACTGTAGAAGAACTTGCTGAAAAGGATTTGAATGGAGAAGCTGACTATAAAGAAACAAAAGTAGGTGGCTATAGAGCTTTAGTTGCGGATTTATCCGATGAGGATAGCGTTAAGAAGGAATACTATATTGAATATCCAGATCTAACAAATGGAATCGTTCATATCGAAGTCAATGAATATGATGATAACGATATTTCCGATGAATTGGCAGAAGCGATTATTAAAGAGTTTAAAGTTGTTGAACTTTTAGATGTTGAATAATTGAACTTGTATGAATAAGACACGATTTAAGTGACAGGAGGTTTGTACTTGATGTCTAATCAGAATCGTGAGTATGGCAAAAGAAAAGAGTTGAATGTGCAGAGCTTAGCTTGTACATTCACTCTACCTAATATAGATGCTTATTTTCGTGTGAATGATGAGCGTGTTACGTATAAAAGTAAAGTTGTTGCTTCAGGGGTGATGTATCGCATTTTTGGTCAGAATACGGATATTTTAGTGTTTGTGGATACTATTCCTTATATTCGAAACAATGCGATGTCTTATGATGAAGTGGTTCGTGTTGAGTTTGAAAATCTAGATTATAAAGATTTAGAGATACTTGCTTATAAGACATGTATATATGAGGAAGAGGATGGTAATTATATAAAACGTACATATCTTGTGGACTGTCCAGATATATCAAGTGGTGTATTGAGAATCGAAATTCTGAGTAAATCGAATGAATTTGATTCTTTAGTAAGAGC
>ERZ506957.1131-NODE-1131-length-10685-cov-4.290216_pt1 | contig 10685 bp, 10 predicted proteins | sample MGYA00512894_ERZ506957 | MGnify/ENA metagenome assembly ERZ506957
AAAATCCGAACCCTTCTCCTATCGAGAAAAGGTTCGGATTTTCATTGTTTGGTGCGATGGAAGGGACTCGAGCGACCGCACACCAAAAATCAAGTTCGGTCAGTATCCATACGCCAGGGCACCGCCATCCACGGCAAAATCCTGACCTGTGATGTAGGAGGCTCCATCGCCCACCAGGAACTCGGCCATCTTGCCCAGATCGCGGGTATCGCCGTAAGCATGCAGGGGCATCCGGTTCAGGATCTTCTGCTCACGGGCGGCGTCCACCACCTGCTCGTTCATCTTGCTGCGGAACCAGCCCGGTGCGATGCTGTTGACGGTGATGTTGTCCCCGGCCCACTCCACAGCCAGTGCGCGGGTCATAGCCAAAACAGCGCCCTTGCTGGTGCAGTAGGGCACCACCTCGCTGAAACCCAGATGTGCGCTCATGCTGGTGATGTTGATGATGCGGCCCTTGTCCGCGCTCTTCTTCAGGTAGGGGTAGCAGACAACGCTCATCTCAAACAAATACTTGACGTTCACGTTCATGATGTTGTCAAACTGTTCCATAGGGAAGTTTTCGGCACGGCATTTATAGCTGACGCCTGCATTGTTCACCAGAAAATCAAGGCAGCCATTGTGCTTTGCGGCAAGCTCTGCCACCATAGCCTTCATGGCTTCTACATCGCCCACATCGCCCTTCAGGTGGACAACGCCCGATGCGCTCTCTCCCACGCCCTCTTTGGGCCTGCCGGTACGGCTGATCACGTAAACCGTTGCGCCGGCCTCTGCCAGCACATTTGCGATCTGGAAACCAATGCCGCTGCTGCCGCCGGTGACGATGCCGGCCTTACCCTTCAGATCTGCCATAATAAATCCTCCTATCAAACCTTAACGTTGAAGCCAAAGAACTCATTCACATTGTTGAAGCAGACATTCTCGATGGTCTTTTTCAGCTCTTCCTCACCGGAGAAATACTCTCCGCGCTCCACCAGACTGCCCAGATAACTGCACAGCACGCGGCGGTACAGCTCATGACGGGGATAGGAGATAAAGCTGCGGCTGTCGGTCAGCATGCCGACCGACAGTGAGACCGGGTACAGGTTTGCACAGGCCTCGAACTGGCGCTGGATGCCAAAGGCCTGATCGTTGAACCACCAGGGTGCGCCCAGCTGAACTTTTGCCTTGGTGCCATTATCGCAGAAGCCTGCGGCTAAGATCGCCCAGGTCTCAATCTTGGTGCCGTCCAGCGGGTAGATGATAGTTTTGGGCAGTTCGCCGATAGTGGTCAGGTTGTTCAGCAGCTCGCCAACGCCCTTGACCGGTGCGGCATCGTCGCAGCAATCAAAACCAGTGGACTGGCCCACACTCTTCACATGGCTGGTGTTGGCATCCAGATAGGTGCCGATGTGCAGCTGCATAACGTAGTGGTTTCGGTTGTAGATACGGGCCATCTCGAACAGGAATGCGCTCTGGTACTGGTCGATCTCATGCTGGGTCAGCTTGCCGCCGCTGCGTGCCTTGGCAAAGATGCCCTCTACCTCGGCGGGAGTGTAATCTGCCCAGTTGAAGTAGGGGATGCCGTCGTCACTGACGGTGGTGCCGGTGATCTGCTGGAAATACTGCAAACGCTTTTCCAATGCGGTGAGCATCTCGGCAAAGCTGTCAATGGGCTGCTCCGCAGCAGAAGAAAGCTTTGCCAGATAAGCAGCAAAATCGGCGTTGGCGCAGAACATGGCCTTATCGGGGCGGAAGGCGGTGATCACGCGGGTGAACATCTTTTCCTCGTTCAGAGCCTTGTGGTAGCGCAGGTCGTCGATGGGGTCTTCGGTGGTGGAGACCAGACGCACATTGCTGTGCTCCATGCACCAGCGGCGTGTCATGTGCTTTTCGGTGATAAGCTTTTTGGTGCGGTCATAAATTTCCTGTGCATTGGCTGCGGTCAGGGGTTCGTCGATGTCGAAGTAGCGTTTCAGCTCCAGTGCACACCAGATGTAGATGGGATTGCCCACCAGCTGGGGCAGAATTTCGGCAAACTTCATGTACTTTTCGTAGTAGCTGGCGTCACCGGTGATGTACTTCTCGTCGATGCCAAAGGTGCGCATACAGCGCCACTTGTAGTGGTCGCCGCGCAGCCACATCTCGCCCAGATCTTCAAATTCCTTGTTCTCGGCGATCTCCACGGGCTGCAGATGGCAATGGTAATCGATGATCGGCATATGCTCTGCATACTTGTGGTAGAGCATCTTGCCGGTCTCATTGGTGAGGAACAGCTCTTCGCTGAAACGATCATTCATAACAAATATCCTCCAAAAATGCCCACCCGTCTGTTCAGGAGATGGGTGGGCTCATTTCATCAGAATCCGATCAGAGCGCCGCCGTCAACAGGGATGCAGGTGCCGCTGATATAGCGGGCTGCGTCACTGCACAGGAACGCTGCACACATGCCGACATCCATAGGGTCGCCCACGCTCTTGGCGGGGATGCGGCCCATGATCTTGGCCAGACGCGGCGGGTCGTTGTCGGTAGCTTTGTGGAACATGGGGGTGTCGATCCAGCCCGGAGCAATGGCGTTGACGGTGATGCCGTACTCGGCCAGTTCAGCGGTCAGGGTGTGGATCAGGCCCAGATAGCCGGCCTTTGCGGTGGAGTAGCCTGCCACCTGGGGCTGGCCGATGTAGCTGGTCATGCTGGCCTGGAAGATGATGCGGCCATGACCCTGCTCCTTCATCTGGGGAACAAAAGCCTTGGTCAGTGCGAATGCACCCACCAGATGCACATCCAGAACGCGCTTGTAGTCGTCCACGGTCATATCCCAGATGAACTTCTTGCAATGGTTGCCTGCGTTGTTCACAAGGATGCTCACGGGGCCCTGCTCAGCGATGATCTTATCGGCCAGTTCCTGAGCGTGGTCGGTATCGGTGATATTGAACTGATAGTACACAGCCTTGCCGCCAAACTCTGCCAGAGTATCGGCCACCAGCTCAGGAGCACGGGAAGCCACAACGGCCACCTTTGCGCCTGCGGAAACAAGACAGCGGGTAATGGCAAGGCCAAGACCGGTGGCACCGCCGGTGACGACGGCGACCTGACCGGACAGATCGTACCAGTTCTTGATGCTGAAATCCTTCACCTGTTCTTCGGTAAATGCTGCCATGGGGAACAGTCCTCCTCACTCTTCGCAGGCACGCTTGAAAGCGACCTGCTTTTCCTGATATTTATACGGTACAAAGAACTCGTGGTGTCCCTGGGCTTCGCTCTTGGTGGGCTGACCGGCGGCAGTTTTTACCACCAGTTCGGTCAGGCGGCGAGCCAGCTCGCTCTGGGTGCATTCGCCCCGGAGCACAGGGTTGGCATTGAAGTCCATATCGCCCTCCATGCGGGCGTAAGTCGCACCGTTGCCGGTGATCTTGATGCAGGGGGCTACTGCGCTGCCCACCACATTGCCGCGTCCTGTAACGAGGAACACGATGTGTGCGCCACAGCTGGCAAGATCCATCAAGCCCTCGTTGTCGTTGGGATTGGTGATGCCAAACTGCATCCAGTAAGGGTCCGGGGTGGAGTCCAGCAGCCACAGACCCGGATGGGGCGCAGGGCAGGACACCTTGATGACGCCCTGAATGGGGCGGGAGCCGCTCTTGATCACAGCACCCATACTCTTTTCTTCAATGGTGGACAGGCCGCCTGCAAAGTTGCCGGGGCTGACCGAATACTGACGCACGCTGCGGCAGTATTCCAGCGCTTTATCATAGGTATAGCGCAGCTCTTTTGCGGCCTGCTCAGAAGCAGCGCGCTTGAGCAGCAGGTGATCCAGACCAATGGCCTCGACGATCTCCTCAAAGATGGCCGTGCCGCCCTGATCGGTGAGCCAGTCGTAGAACCGGCCCACGACCACATTGCCAGCCAGACCGCTGGTGTAGTCACTGCCGCCGCACTCTGCGCCGATGACCAGATCTTTTACGGACATCTCCACGCGGGGGGTGTTTTCCAGCTCTTTGAGTGCGCTCTGCACCCACTCCACGCCCTTGCGGACGGCAGGCTGGGTGCCGCCCTCGTTCTGGATGAACATCCAGCTTGTGGGCTTGTCCTCTTCCTCGGCAATTTTAGACAGCCATTCCGGCTGCACGTATTCACAGCCAAGACCTACGGCCAGCACCGCACCCACGTTGGGGTGGCGGATGAAGCTGATGAGCAGGTTCACCGCATACTGGTTGTCGGTACAGCCGTCAAAGCCCAGCAGTTCCACATTGGTACTGCCGCTTTTGGCTACGATCTGCTGCGCCACAAACTCGGCACACTTGACCGTGTAGATCACCAACACCCGGTTACGGATGCCCTTGCCGCCGTTTTTGCGGGCGTAGCCGGGCCAGGTGAGGCTTTGCAGTTCATTCCAATCCATTAAAAGCCTCTCCTTTACTCGTACTTCGTGTCTTTGGGAGCACCGGTCCTGACGTCCAGATGGCTGGAACGCTGGTCGTAGACGCTGCGCATGACGTGCAGGTGTACCCAGCTGCCAGCCGGGATATCGGCGGTAGCGCGGCCAATGACTACGCCGTACTTGACGATATCCTCACCGTTCCTGATGTCCCGCAGGGCAATTTTATGGCCCATCGGCACCTCGGTGGCGGCTTCCACTTCGGGGGCGCAGGCATCGCCGCGCAGCTCCACGGGGCCGGGCACCAGCGGGGTCAGGGCCGTGGCCACATTGTCTTCCCGATTGATCTGAAAGGCGTTCTGCTTTTCGTCCATAGCTTACAGCACTCCGAACTTTGCAAATGCATCCGTGACCATCATGCCGTCTTCAATGGCTTTGCGCATGGTCTTTTCCGTGCTTGCCTTGACGAGGGCTTTCTCGATGACTTCCGGTGCAATATTCTTGGGGATGATGAGCACGCCGTCGATGTCGCCAAAGACGATATCGCCATTGTGGATGGTCACCTGACCGATCTCAATGGGGCAGCGCCACTTGAACACGTAGGTACGGACGGAGGAATCCTGTGCCCATGTACCGGAGCAGAAAACAGGGAAGTTCTGCTCGATGACCTTGGGGGTATCGCGGGTGTAGCCGTCCAGAACGGCGCCAACTGCACCGCGGGCCTTGCCGCAGGCGGTGAGCAGCTCGCCCCACAGAGCACTGTTGTGTGCGCCGGTAGCGATGTAGATCTCGTTGGGCTTCAGATCATCCAGCGCCTCAGTCATATAGCCGAAGGGCTTTTCGGCGGGGTACTCAAACACATCGTTTTCCAGAACGGTGCAGGCGTAGCCAGCCACCTTCAGGCGCTTGTCCTCTTCCTCTCCGGGCAGGATGTAGGGTGCGGTAGGCACCTGTGCAGCCAGCGGGCGGATGGAAGCGGGCAGGAACTGGTGCTTATAGCCCATCTGATCCAGAATATCACCCACAACGGGGGTATAGAGCTTCTCTTTCATCAGGGCGAACATTTCATCGTCGTTTTTCCACATTGCCATGGGGAATCACTCCTTTGTCGTTTTTAGAATATCCAGCCATTCGAGGCACTGCCCGAACCAGCCGGCGATGTGGGGATCTGCAACGCGGTGCTTTTCCGGCTCGTCCACTTCGGGCGTTGCCAGACTCAGACCGTGCACCCCGCGGGGGTAAAGATGCATTTCGTAGCGCACACCGGCCGCGCTCAGTGCACCTGCCAGAAGCAGGCTGTTCTGCACCGGCACTTCCGGGTCAGTGACGGTATGCCAGAAGAAGGCAGGCGGCGTATCTGCCGTGACCTGCGTTTCCAGCGAATACCAGCCCGGACCGTCCGAACCGGCCAGATTTTGGATACTGCCGCGGTGGGCGTACTTTCCGGCGGTGATCACCGGGTAGCCCAGGATCATGCCGTCGGGGCGGGGCAGGCCCAGCTCACGCCAGTGCACGCCCAGACTGGCTGCCAGATGGCCGCCTGCGGAGAAGCCGCAGACCAGCGCCGACAGTGCCGGGAAACGCTGCTGCATGGTCTGCAGTGCTTCGCCCAGCTGGCGCACCGGCAGGGTGCCCAGCGGGGGTTGGCCGAGCTTTTCGCGAACGGTGTAGTACACCACCGCAGCCGCCCAGCCGGCGGCTGCAAAGGCGCGGGCCACCGGCTGGGCCTCACGCGGCGAAAGCCACTGGTATCCGCCGCCGGGGCAGATCAGGATCATTCCTTTGGGGTCTTTGGGGACATCTGCGATCCAGAGCCGCGCCCCCAGCGGCAGATTCATTGTTTCCATACGCGCTTAGTACAGCAGGTTCGGCAGCCACATGAAGGTCTGCGGGAAGTAGGTCAGGATGATCAGCGCAATGAACATGGTGATGTAGAACGGCACCATCTTCTTGGACAGGGTCTCGATCTTGATGCCGGAAATGGCAGAACCGATGAACAGGGTGGAGCCGACGGGAGGGGTCAGCAGGCCGATGCCGAGGTTCAGCACCATGACGATGCCCAGATGGATGGGGGACAGACCCAGCTGCATCCAGATGGGCAGGATGACGGGGGTCAGCATCAGGATCAGGCAGGCCATCTCGATCAGGCAGCCCAGACACAACATCAGGATGTTGAGCAGGATCAGGATGACGATCTTGTTGCTGGTGATGGAGAACAGACCGGTAGCGATCATGGTGGGGATGCGCAGATAGGTCAGCAGGTAGGTGAATGCGCCGGACACGCCCAGCAGGATCAGCACCTTGCCCAGAGTCTCCACGACGTTTGCAAAGATGTGGGGGACATCCTTGAAGGAGAAGCCCTTGTAGATGAACAGGCCGACGCACAGAGACCACACAACAGCGGCGGCTGCGGACTCGGTGGTGGTAAAGACACCGGCGATGACGCCGACGACCACGAACATAACAGCCAGCATGCCCCAGATGGCCTTGAAGAACGCCTTGATGCAGTTCTTCAGGTTGAACTTGCCGGTGACCGGGATGTTCATCTTCTTGGAGTAGTAGTAGGAATAGATCATCAGCACGATGCTCAGCACAGCGCCGGGCATGTAGCCGGCCACGAACAGCTGGCCGATGGAAACGGTGGTGACGCCGGCAGCAGCCAGAGTGAAGATGACCATGTTCTGAGAGGGGGGAACCAGAATGCCTTCCACGGAGGATGCCATGGTCAGGCAGGTGGAGAACTCGCGGTCATAGCCCTGCTCTTCCATCATCTTGATCTCGATGGGGCCCAGAGAGGCACAGTCGGCAGAAGAAGAGCCGGAGATGCCGCCGAAGAAGAAGGAGGCCACCACGTTGACCATGGCAGCACCGCCGCGCATCCAGCCGACAAGTTCCTTTGAGAAAGCGATCAGGGTATCGGTGATGCCGCCCGCGCTCATCAATTCACCCATCAGGATGAAGAAGGGCACCGCCAGCAGCGTATAGGAGTTCAGATTGCTGACAAATTTCAGAGCCATCTGCATGGGGTTGATGCCCAGATAGAAGAAATCCAGCAGAGAAGCCACACCAATGGCATATACCACGGGCACGCGGAGGAAAACCAGCACCAGGAACACGCCCAGCAGCAGGATGGTTGCGATCGTTGCAGTAGACATTTACTTTTTCTCCTTTCGACCCAGCACCCAGTGGCCAATCAGCGCAAAGATGTTCAGCACGCCGGTCACAGGCAGTGCACTGTACATAAAGGCATAGGGCACATTGATGCCGGCCATGTTGTTGCCTGCACCCTGCTGTGCCAGCTTGATGCCGTACACGATGAGGAAGATGGAAAAAGCAAACACACAGACAGACGCCAGAATATCTGTGAGAAAGACACCCTTTTCGCCCAGCTTTTCGTCAAACATCGTAACGGCCAGGTGCTCGTTCTTGCGCACCACCAGCACGCTGCCCAGCAGGCTCAGCCATACCAGACACAGCAGGGAGAACGGCTCGCCCCACATTGGAGAATGGTGCATCACATAACGCCCAAAGAAGATAAAAAAGACCACCGCTACCAGAGCTCCCAGGATCAATGCGCAGATATGGCGCAAAGTCTGGAACAGCACGGCGTCGATCTTTTTCCAAACAGTTTCAAATTTGTCCATAATCGACTCCTTATTGCTTGTTTTTTAAAATTCCCCACGACCGCTGCCAGCCGTGGGGAACGTTCGTCCTTTATTGGTTCGTCAAAACGTCTCGGCAGGGATCAGTAGTTGCCGCCCTGGATCTTAGCGATGATGTCCTGAGCGTCGGTGCTCTGCTTTTCATACAGAGGTGCACAGGCCTCCTGCCACTTTTCGATATCGGAAACCTCCAGCTTGGTGATGCCCTTGTCGGCGAAGGAATCGAAGCAGGCCTGCTCCTGCTTCTGGTTGTACTCGTAGCAGGCGGAACGTGCGGCCAGAGCGGCTTCCTTGATCCAGCCCTTCTCGGCATCGTTGAAGCCGTTCCACTTGTCAGCGTTCATCAGGATGACGCCGCAGCCAAAGGTGTGTGCATCGGTGATGAAGTAGGGGGCAACTTCGTTGAAGCTGTTGCTCATGTAAGAGGTAACGCCGTTTTCAGCAGCATCGACGACGCCGGACTGCAGAGAGGTGTACAGCTCAGAGTAAGCGATTGCGGTGGCGGAAGCGCCCAGAGCATCCATGGTGTTGATCATCAGATCAGTCTCGGGCACGCGGACCTTCAGGCCCTTCATCTTGTCCAGCGTGAAGTCGGTGGGCTTGCCCAGACGCTCGTAGACCTTCGGGGTGATGAACATGCTGCGAGGACCTTCGACCAGCCAGCCCAGAGCAACATAACCGCAGTTGGCATCTTCCACGCTCTGCAGCAGCTCGTCGCCCAGACTGCTCTCAGCCACATCCTCAAACTGTGCCATATCCTTAAAGACATACGGCAGGCCGGTGGTGCCGATCAGTTCAGCGCCGTAGTTGGGCAGAGAAGAAGCGTTGCCGCGGAAGAAGATCGGAAGAGCACACGTCTGAACTCCGCCTCGGAACCCAGCGTGCCGTTGATGTACAGGTCAATGGTGATGTGACCGCCGGACAGCTCTTCGATCTTCTCAGCAAAGGTGTGTGCGCCAACGGTTGCGCCGTAGTCCTCGCCGTTGACCTCGTTCCATGTCAGCTTGTAGTCATTGCCGGAGCCGCCCTCGCCTGCACCTGCTGCTGCAGAAGAGGCAGTGGAGGAAGCTGCAGTGGAAGCTGCGGTGGAAGTAGAGGTGGAAGCGGAAGAACCGCCGCATGCGGTCATGCCCAGCGCTGCGGCAGAAACGCCAACAACCTTCAGGAAGTCACGACGAGAAATTGCTTTTTTCATAAGAAATCTCCTTTTTTCTTGGCATCGTGTGTCGGATACGTGTTCGGGGCAGCGTCTTCGTGTCCCGCCTGCTCCTTGCTACAAAAACGTTTTTGTAGCTTTCTTTGGCAACATTTTAGCACGTCTTGTGCGCGAGGTCAATATTTTTCAATTTTTTCGTCTGTTTCGGATATATTTTTGTTATATAGCACAGTTTTTGACCAAATCGTTTTTGCAGTGTGACGATTTTCCAACCAAAATTCTGTAATCTCTTTACTTTTATGTTCTTTTGCATTATAATCAAGCAAAACGTTTCGGCTATATTTTATTGACGTGTTTCCGTTAAAGATTCTTTTCCGCAAAGCAAAATTCCGGTTATCAAGCAGCCAATTCCTTTAACACGATCAACGAGAGGAGCATTTTTATGATCATTACCAAGTTCGAGACCTGGTGGGTCGAGCGCGGCCGCTGCCTGTTTGACGAAAAGCGTCAGGGCGGTGCCAAAATGGGCTGGGATGTCATCGCCATCAAACTGACCACCGACACCGGCATTGAGGGCGTTGCCACCTGCATGGCAGCCCGCAGCGGCGCTGTGAGCGAAGCTTACTTACAGGAGAGCATCGGCCCTGTTGTTCTGGGACGTGACCCCCATGACCGTGAGGCCATCTTCCAGGAACTGTGGACCATCGACCGTCATGAGGCATTCTTTCCCGTGTTCCTGCCCGGCCCCGTGGATGTAGCCTTGTGGGATATCTGTGCCAAGGAAGCCGGGCTTCCTCTTTATAAGTACATCGGCGCTTGCCGCGACAGCCTGCCGGTCTATGCCAGCGGTAACTTCCACGGCACTGTTAAGGAGTATGTGGACGAGGCTCTCTACTACCAGAGCAAAGGCATTCCCGGCTACAAAGCCCATCCGGGCGGGCCGGTCAGCTTTGATATGGAAGTGCATCAGGCCATCCGCGACGCTGTCGGCCCCGACTACCTGCTGATGACCGACCCCGTGGGCGACTATACCATCAACGAAGCCGTCACCGTGGGGCGTCAGCTGGAAAGGCTGAATTATAAGTGGTTCGAAGAGCCCTTCCGCGACTTTGAGCTGTATAAATACACCGAGCTGTGCCGCACACTGGATATCCCTATCGCTGCCACCGAGACCACCCGCGGCTGCCACTGGGGTGTGGCGCAGGTCATTGCTCAGCACGCTGCCGATATCGTCCGCGCGGATGTCAGTTGGAAGGACGGCATCACCGGCACGCTGAAGATCGCACATCTGGCAGAAGCATTCGGCCTGAACTGCGAGATCCACACCACCACCATGAACTACATGGATCTTGTCAACCTGCATGTCAGCTGCGCCATCAAGAACTGTGAGTACTTCGAGTACTTCGTACCGGAAGAAAACTACACCCTGCCCATGAAGGGCAAACTGCCCATTGACGAACATGGCATCATCCATGTGCCGCAGGGTCCGGGCGTGGGTGCCGAACTGGATTGG
>ERZ506957.1137-NODE-1137-length-10669-cov-4.974656_pt1 | contig 10669 bp, 9 predicted proteins | sample MGYA00512894_ERZ506957 | MGnify/ENA metagenome assembly ERZ506957
CATTTACAGTACTTGATGTACTTGGATATCTTGATGAGATCCCGGTATGTGTAGGCTACGATATCGATGGTGAGGTTACAACAGACTTCCCAACAACATCAAAGCTCAAGAAGGCAAAGCCTGTATATGAGACACTCCCAGGCTGGAAGACAGATATCAGAGGAATCAAGAAGTACGAGGATCTCCCAGAGAACTGCAGAAAGTACATTGAGTTCGTTGAGGAGCATATCGGATTCCCAATCACCATGATCTCAAACGGTCCGGGAAGAAACGATATCATCTACAGAAACGCAAAGTAATTTGACCTGATTCACAGGGAAATCAAATAACAGAAAAATAACAGGGACACTTTCCAGTAGGAGATTATTAGGGAGTGTCCTTTTTGTTGTTGGAAATGGATTTCTATTTGTGGTGTGAGGAGATTGTGAAATATGATTATATTTGTTATGATTATTTTATCGGCTTTCCGATAAAAGTTCTAGTGGATAGGGCGATGTGCAAAAAAAGCATATTGCAAATTTATTGCATGGAGGAGAAAAATGAAATACATCAAAATCAATGAAAACGGAATTCATATTGTATTTGGAATTACAGATAAAAATCAGATCAAATTGCTGCATTTTTCAAAAGCAGAATTTGATGAAAATGATATTTGCAAATTTGGAAAGGAATGTAAGGCAGAAGATCTGGTAAGAAAAGAGCAATTTATCGATGAGGCTTTTCAACTTGTACAGGTAAACCTTGCCGGATATAATCGCCCATATGAAAAGCATGGAAATAAACATATTTGTACAGCACCGGGATATTTATTGACCTATGCGGGGATGGAAGACAGTTGGAATGAGATTGGACGTAAGATAACCATTTATCAGGAAGATAAGGAAGAGACACATGTCCGCGTAGAAACAAGAATGCAGTTTTATAAGGGCACTTCTATCGTTCGTATGGTCAATAAAGTAATCAATGAAGACGATAGTACACAGTGTCTGGAATATCTATCTTCATTTTGCTATACAGGAATTGAAAAAGAGGGAAAAAGCAATTCCGATGCGAAAATGAGAGTGCGCATTCCTTATAATGGATGGCAGAAAGAGATGAGTATCAAAGAATATAAGTTCGGAGATGTAGGACTGGCGCAAACACAACCCGGGGTATACCAGCGTACTTCACAGGTGCTTGAAGTATCGAATACCGGAAACTGGTCTACGAAGAAGTATTTACCATTAGGGTATGTAGAAAATACAGAGGCACATACAAGCTTATTCTGGCAGATTGAACATAACGGTTCCTGGCATTATGAGATCAGTGATCAGAATACGCATTTTTATGTCTGTGTCAGCGGACCGACCGAAGTACAGTCTCACTGGTTCAAAAATCTCGCGCCGGGCGAATCATTTGAATCGGTACCGGTTGCTGTGGGTGTGGCAGATGACAGCTTTGAAAAAGCAATGGGTGAGCTGACAAAATATCGCCGTATGATTCGAAGACCAAATAAAGATGATGAGAATTTACCGGTTATTTTCAACGATTATATGAATTGCCTGTTTGGTGATCCGACAACGGAGAAAGAACTTCCGCTGATTGATGCGGCTGCGGAATGCGGTTGTGAATACTATGTGATAGATGCCGGTTGGTATGCTCCCGGAGAATGGTGGGACAGTGTCGGCGAATGGCAGGAAAGCAGGGAGCGTTTTCCGAATGGAATTAAAGAAGTAACAGATTACATTCGTCAAAAGGGAATGATACCGGGCGTCTGGCTGGAACTTGAAGTGATGGGAATCAATTGTGAGAAAGCAAAGAATGCTCCGGATGACTGGTTCTTTATCCGTCATGGAAAGCGTGTATATGACCGTAGCAGATATCAGCTCGATTTTAGGAATCCGGAAGTCATCGAACATGTCAATGAAGTGATCGATCGGGTAGTCAAAGATTACGGAGTGGGATATATCAAGATGGATTATAACATTGAACCGGGCATAGGTACTGAACTTGGCGCGGAAAGTGTGGGGCAGGGACTGCTTGAACATGAAAAAGCATATCTAAACTGGCTTGATGATGTATTTGCACGTTATCCGGATCTGGTAATTGAAAACTGTTCCAGCGGAGGCCTTCGCATTGATTATGCGTTGCTCTCCAGATATAGTATCCAGTCTACATCGGATCAGGAAGATTACCGGAATTATGCGACGATAGCAGCAAATGCTGTGGCAGGAGTTACTCCGGAACAGGCGGCAGTCTGGTCGTATCCGATGCGCCAGGGAGACAAGGAAGAAGTAATTTATAATATGATAAATGCCATGCTGCTTCGTATTCATCAGAGTGGTCATCTGGCACAACTTCCGCCGGAACGTCTTGCATTAGTGAAAGAGGGAATTGCCTGTTATAAGACGATTCGTCAGGATATCAAATATGCGATACCTTATTGGCCGATTGATATTGCTGACAATGAGGATATGTGGGTATGCGGAGGCCTTCAGCTTGAAAACAAAGCATATCTTGCAGTATGGAAGCGGCAAATGGAAGGAAAAAATAATGACAGGTACATGAAAGCCGGCATAAACTGCACAGATGATAGTTTGTCCATACCATTGGACAGTATTCCTTTTATCAGAGACGATATGCAGGTATCCTGCATTTATCCTAAGAAGGAACCGGTTGATTTTGAATTCAAAGGAAATGTATTAACGGTGCATTTTAAAAAGCCTGTTATGGCAAGACTTTTTGAATTAAGAAAGGGTATTGTTTAATAAGGCGGAATCTGATTCATCGTTTTGAATTTTATAGATTCCACTTGTAGATGTTTGAAAATGTGATACTGGAAAATGAAACAATAGAGGACGCAGAATTTGTTGGCTGTGAATTTAAAAAATGGTATTTGTTGTAAATAAGGACAAGTGGATTAATATTCAATTTGGAGGAATAACATAATGTCAAAAGATGAGTATTTGATCACAGATGCACCGCTTAAAGCGCTGACAGTCTTTGCAATGCCTATGATCTTGGGCAGCTTTTTTCAACAAGTGTATAATATGGCTGATTCAATAATAGTTGGCCAGTATGTCGGATCATCTGCACTTGCGGCTGTTGGCGCATGTGCCGCCCTTACAAATGTATTCATTTGTGTGGCACTCGGTGCCGGCATAGGTGCGGGCGTGCTTGTGAGCCGCTATTTTGGAGCCAGGGATTATAGTAAAATGAAAACAATAGTATCAACATCGCTGATAAGTTTTATGGTTTTGAGTATACTTTTGGGTGTATGTGGTCTTATCTTTTCACGTTCGATGATGACGCTGCTTCAGACACCTGCTGACATACTGGATGAAGCGGTGCTGTATCTTCGTGTTTATTTTGCCGGATTTCCATTTTTGTTTATGTATAATATTCTTTCAACAATGTTCAATTCAATCGGTGAATCAAAGATACCGTTGGGTCTTTTGATATTTTCTTCTGTCTTGAATATTGTTATGGATCTTTGGATGGTGGCAGGCCTCGGCCTGGGCGTTTTCGGTGCAGCTCTTGCAACTCTTATTGCCCAGGGAATATCCGCAGTGTTTTCACTGCTGATTTTTCTTTGGCGTATGCGCCAATATAAAGGCCGTTTTGATTGGTTTGACAGGCACGAGTTACATTTCATGCTTAGAATTGCCGTACCATCGGTTCTTCAGCAGTCCACAGTGTCGATTGGTATGATGATCGTTCAGGCAGTTGTAAATCCGTTCGGTACACAGGCACTTGCAGGTTACTCAGCAACGATGAGGGTAGAGAATGTTTTTTCACTGATATTTGTATCCATTGGAAATGCAGTTTCACCGTATGTTTCTCAGAATCTTGGCGCAAAAAAAATCAAACGTATCAAAAAAGGATATCGGGCTGCGTTGGTGTTGGATATGTGCTTTGCGATCATCGCATTTATAGTCATTGAAACACTGCATACTCAGATTTCATCCTTATTCCTTGGCAAAGATGGAACCGCTTTGGCATATCAGGTGTCTGGGGGTTATATGAGATGGCTTGGCTACTTTTTCATTTTCATGGGAATCAAGATGGCAACCGATGGGGTTCTTCGAGGACTTGGGATCATGCGCCCATTTCTCATTGCAAATATGGTCAACTTAGCGATCCGTCTGTCAGTTGCCCTGATTTGTGCGCCCCGTTTTGGTATCGAATTTGTCTGGCTTGCGGTGCCGGCGGGATGGCTTGCAAACTTTCTGATCTCTTATATGGCTCTCAGAAAGTCGTGGCCGGTTGATAAAGCAATTGGCGAATGATCGGTTTGGTGCAAAGGGATGTCTGTTTTGCAATAGTACCGGCAATCATTGAGGAATACATCTTCCGGGGTGTGATACTCGGCGCTTATCTGAAAGTGGAGATGATGGCGGCGGTTCTGAATAGCAGCCTACTACAAAGCATTTGATTTAAGATGGTATGGGTGATATAATCTGAAATGTAAATATTTTGCTTAACTATAGGGGATTGATGGGAATGCGATTGATTTATTATTCTTGGATATTGATTTGATTACGACCAGCGGCGTAGATATAGGACAGTATATTCGGCATAGACTGAATAATTACAGCATGGAGATTGTGTTTATGTGTCTTCTGAGAAGGATAATGCAGAGCCGGAATGAGCAGCAGATAGTGCCGAGTGTGGCTCTGATAATTGTGCCGATTATCAGTATATGGTCAACTGCGTAAATCAGGGAGACATTTCCTTACCACCAAAGATGATTCGTATAATCATGGCATGGGTTTACAGAGAGTACAGGATGTTGTGAATCAAAATAATGGCGAGATACAGTTTGAAGCCACTGAAAATACTTTCATAGTCAGAGTTATATTGTTCAATTAACGTAAAGGAGGTATCGTACATCTGTTGTGTGCGAGAAAGAGAAATGGGAACATTGGAAGTGGACAAGAGTCTTAAAGCGGCATTTAAGGAAACGCTGGAACCGCATGGGTTCAAGAAAGTTAAGGGGAGGTATCCGCACTTTGTGAGGATGGCAACGCCCGAGATTATTCAAGTAATTAACTATCGGCTGGAGCAGGCGCTGTCGCCGCAGTTGGAGGAAAAACGGTTTGAAGTATACTGTGCGGTTGGCAGTATATACCGCCCGGAGATCAATTTGAACCGGTCTGTGTATGCCAGCATGGACTGGATACATACTACGCAGTTGGATATGTATGTTAAGGCGAAATATAATGGTATACCGGTGTATAAGAATGAACAGCCGGGGGTTGATTATATCATCAAAAAGGGAGATGAAGCTTCTCTCAGTGAACAGATTGCGTTTGCCATGACTGGAATAGAGCATTATATAATTCCGGCGTTTGACAAGGTGGTGGATTTAAAGACATGCGTGGATTATTTAGAGTTATATGATTTTAGTAATTTGTATATCAGCAGAAAAACTGAATGTAATGAGGATGTATTTATTTTGCCGGCAAAGTATCCGAATAAAGAATCCTATAGAGTGAAAGTGCAAAGTGATTATCAAGAGATAAAAATGGAATTAAAGCAAGACATTCTAGATAATAAAATTACGGAAGAAGAAGGAGAGCGGGAATTGACTTGGTATGAAAGGCGGTTTCGTGACAATATTGAAAGATATGGGAAACTTTTTGAAGATGAAGCAACCCAAAAAGAAGTTTCACAATTAAAGGCAGAGCGTGCAGAAAAAAATTTAAACGCAATACGTGCGATGGGAATCGAAGTGTAAAAGACGGGGGGCAAAAAGAAGGGAGTAAGCATATGAAATTTTATTGCACGGGAAAAGGTCATCTGGTTTCTTGAAAACCGGATGACCTTTTTTGAAAAGCAGAAAGGCTTCTTATCCTTTCATTAGTATATTCAATTTAAAGTCAACTATAATTATTTATCCTTGTTATCAGCGTCGATCACTGACTGGATCTGTTTCATGAGAGAGTCGTAGTTAGCCTGATCGTCGATCCCTCCAAGCATAGGCTCTCCGACAATATTACCATTTCTATCGACTAGTATGGTTGTAGGAAATGCCATGATGTCGGAGGCATATTTGCCTATGCTAGAATCAGAGTCAACGGAGATATTGCGGTATTTTGCACCCTGACTGTCAAGAACGGCTGCGGCTTCCTTGATAGCATCTTCGTTTCCGTCAAATGTCTCTGTGTTGATACCTATTACCTCGCCGCCCATCGATTTGATGGCATCATTTAATTCATTAAGCTTGGACAATTCTGCGACACAAGGCTTGCAGCCGGTAAACCAGAAATTAACGACAGTTACTGCATTATTGGAAAACAGGCTTTCGTCAACAGAATTACCGTCAAAATTCTTGCCGGAGAAACTCTTGAAAGGCGTGATTTCTTCGGAACTGTCATTCTGGTCGGTGCTTTCTGATCCTGCGTTTTTATTTTCGATTTCAGCTATCTGCTTTTCAATCTGTCTGATAGTTTCGATATCATTGTTAAGTGTTTTCAGTTCATCATCCGTAAAGGATTCCTTGTTCGATTCTATTATGCCGGCCAGATAATCGGCATAATCTCCGCTTGGATCAGCATCGCTTTTATTCGCCATGCCAAATGCCTTGTTCCATACATCCTGGTGATCTGCAAATATCTGGTTCTCCTGCTGATATAGATCATCCAGCTTTGTGTTGGAATTGTCCACAGCTTCAGTGGTAGATTCTGTCTGGGTTTTTTGTGAATTCTCAGTAGTGGCGGATCCTGATCCGTTACATGCCGTGAGAGATAAAGCTGCACAGAGAGTGATAATAGATATTAATGTTCTTTTTGTCTTCATAAATAATTGCTCCTTTAAATAATATTAGTATGGTTGATTGTTACATGTTGGTTTTGGAAGCTTGCTTATGTCCTTTTTGGGAACATGGCTTTCCCATAAACTGATAGTGGATCGCATCTTTTGGACATGCCTTCATACATGCTCCGCATCGTATGCATTCCGGATGATTTGGTGTTTTGCATACATCTACATCCATTTTGCATGCCTTTGAACACTTACCGCATCCGACACATTTGCTGCTTTCAACCTTGATACTCATAAGGCTGACCTTGTTGAATAATGAGTAGATTGCGCCGAGAGGACAAATCCATTTACAGAAGGGTCTGTAGAACAGAATACTCAGAACGACAACTGTAATTAAAATAAGGCATTTAAATGAAAACAGCTTTCCGAGTGCAGAGCGTATAGCTGCATTTCCGAGTGAAAGTGGTATAGCACCTTCCAGAACACCTTGTGGACAAATATACTTACAGAAGAACGGGTCTCCCATTCCTATGGAGTTCGTTACAAGCATCGGCAGAAGTATAACGAAAACAATAAGGATTATATATTTCAGGTATCTTAGTGGTTTCAGCCTGGCTGTGGAAAACTTTTTCCCGGGGATTTTGTGAAGCAGATCCTGAAACCATCCAAATGGACACAAAAACCCACATATAAATCTTCCGAGGATCACACCGATTAAAATGAAAAAACCGGTTATGTAGTAAGAAAATTTAAATTTGGACGATCCGACGACCGCCTGAAATGCACCTATGGGACACGCTCCTGTTGCAGCAGGACAGGAATAACAGTTTAGTCCCGGTACGCATACTGTTTTTGCTTTGCCCTGATAGATCTTGCCTTTAAATAAATTGGGGATGTGAATATTGGTAAGCAGCGTGGCTGCTGCCTGTATCCATCCGCGTATTCTGGCTGTTTTTTTTGACAGTGATTTATTCTTATCCAATTCCTACACACTCCAGACATAATTTTATTGCTTTGCTGAGCACGGCAGCCGCTTCACCTCTGACTGCACCATAGCTGATCATTGCTATACCCGTGATGAGTAAAATGATCTGAGACATTTTCCTGTACTTCAAGTTATTGCAGCTCCTTTCATGATTGTGTTTGTTGACCAGCTGACTTGGATATTATACAATAGCTGTTGTAAAATTTTTGTTAAGAAGGATTTTTGTTAAGAAACAGGTGACAGTTTTGAGATTGTTGATAGTTGAAGATGAGAAGCAGATATGTGATATGGTTGCGAAAAGTCTGTATGATGCCGGGTATGAGGTGGATACCTGTTATGACGGCGAAGAGGCTCTTGAAGGCATTCTGTCAGAGGAATATGACCTGATCGTTCTGGATCTGAATCTGCCGGGCATGGATGGAATGGAGATTTTAAAGGAACTCAGACAGAAAAATGAGGAGACAAAGGTTATCATATTATCTGCGAGGGGACAGATCGCGGATAAGGTTGAAGGGCTGGATGCGGGTGCAAATGATTATATGGAAAAACCATTTCATTTGCAGGAGCTTGAGGCACGTATCAGAAGCCTTACAAGAAGAAAATTTGTACAGAAGGATGTATGTCTGGAAAGCGGTGGCATAAAGTTTGACACGATAAAACGTGAGGCATACGCAAAAGGAGAGAAGGTTCCCCTTACAAGAAAAGAAAATGGAATCCTGGAATATCTGCTTCTTAATCTGGGCAGACCGGTAAGCCAGGAGGAATTGATGGAGCATGTCTGGGATGCTTCAGTGGACAGCTTCAGTGGAGCGATCAGAGTACATATGTCTTCGCTGAGAAGAAAGCTTAAGGCAGTGCTTGGATATGATCCGATTTTGAACAAGGTGGGAGAAGGCTATAAAATACGAGAGGAGTCCGACAGATGAAAAGAATGTCGCTGCAGTGGAGGCTTACCTGTATAATCACATTATATATTGCGCTTATATGTGGATGCCTTACTTTGCTTGTCTATAAAAATGGCGTGTATTATATTGATTCTCTGCAAGAAACCGTTGATGCCCAGGGAGATGATAATGGGAGCGGTACCGATGAAATATATATCAGTATTCCGGAGGATAAGTGGGATGAGTTTGCAAAGGATTTCTCTGTTCAGGTGTACAACAATAAAGCTGACTACAAAAAAAACAGTTTGATCCTTTCTGCTTTACTGGCGCTTCTTGGCGGTGTAGCTACTTATTTTATCAGTGGTCATGCACTCAGACCCATTCGTGAATTTTCTGAAAAAATCGAGGAAGTACAGGCACAAAATCTGGCGGATTCGCGAATTGAAGAAAATAAAGTGAAAGAACTGAACCAGCTTCGTATTTCGTATAACAAGATGCTGGAACGTCTTGCGGGTGCTTTTGAGATACAGAGACAATTTACGGCAAATGCAGCACATGAGCTTCGAACTCCTTTATCTGTTATGCAGGTACAGCTCGATGTATATAATTCCACTCCACATCCCGGCAGCGATGGTGACACCTTACAGACGATAAAGATGGTTACGGAACAAAACGGCCGGCTCAGCAAAATGGTCAAGACACTGCTCGATATGAGTGAACTTCAAACGGTAGGACGGGATGAAACCATTGCTGTTGCTGATCTTGTCGATGAGGTATTGGTGGATCTGGAACCGCTCGCCCAGGAAAAGGAAATAAAACTGGTTGGAAACTGTAAAGATATCACTATGATCGGAAGTGATATTTTGATTTATCGGATGGTATACAATCTTGTTGAGAATGCGATCAAATACAATCGTTTCGGTGGGCAGGTTACTGTAACCGCATATCAGAAGGGAAAAAATATCTGTCTGTCCGTAGAAGATACCGGAAGCGGAATTCCGGATGAACTGAAGGAACGGGTGTTTGAACCATTCTTTCGTGTAGACAAATCCAGAAGTCGGGAGCTTGGAGGGGTAGGTCTGGGACTGGCTCTGGTTCGTGAGATCGTGCGTGTACATGACGGTAGTATCACCGTTCAGTCCGGCTCGTCCGGCGGAACGGTCTTTGATGTGGTTTTCACGCAGTAATTAACGCCCCCACTGTACAGGTGGGGGCGTTGGCTATACAGGAGTTGTTTACTGCAGATCCAGTGCTTTCATACTCATCTCTTCCAGCAGCTGGGATTTTACTTTATACAGCTTGTCGGACAGATCCACATATACTTTCTGTGGATTTACAAGACGGCGTGTCTCAGGCCACAGGGTTTCCTGCTCTTTTTTGCAGATTGCCTGCATCTCCATAACAGAAGGAGAAGTGTAGACACACAGACCTTTCTGGAATACCGGAACGAGAAGTTCACGCAGGGTGTAAGTGCCGCCTTTGATCTTGGTCTTTTTCCAGGTTTCAATCGGATCAAAGATGATCATATCTTTACTTTCATCAAAGGTTTCGTTAACCATACAGATCAGATCGGCACGGATCTTGCCGGTTGCTTTGTCATAGATACGGTAAATGGTTTTATTTCCCGGGTTTGTGATTTTTTCTGTGTTTTCAGAAAGTTTGATCTTCGGTACGAAATCTTCATCGTCCTTATCTTTGATGGCTGCCAGTTTGTAGACACCGCCGAATGCCGGACAGTCTTTGGAGGTGATCAGGTTCGTGCCGACACCCCAGGAATTGATTGTGGCGCCTTGGGCTTTCAGGCTGTCGATCAGGTATTCATCCAGGTCACTGGAAGCGGAGATGATCGCATCGCCGAATCCTGCAGCTTCCAGCATCTCGTAAGCTTTCTTTGACAGATAAGCCAGGTCACCGCTGTCGATACGGATACCGTATCCATGGAAGTTCGGGTCTTTTTCTTTCATTTCTTTGAAGACACGGATGGCGTTTGGCACACCGGAGTCCAGAACGTCATAGGTATCTACCAGAAGCAGGCAGGCGTTCGGATACAGATTTG
>ERZ506957.1143-NODE-1143-length-10651-cov-3.961684_pt1 | contig 10651 bp, 8 predicted proteins | sample MGYA00512894_ERZ506957 | MGnify/ENA metagenome assembly ERZ506957
GGAAAAGATGGAAAAGAGGGACTGCCGCGTCCGTCGGTCTTTGGACATATTATAACAGTCCCGGTTATTTTTTCACACGGTCAAAATTTCTGTTTTGTGCCAAAAAATCTCACCTTTCGTAAAGTGTCGTATTTTTGGACACTTCTCCGTTTTTGTCCTCAAAAAAGACTGTGAACCGCAGGAAACTCCCGCAGTTCGCAGTCTTTTAAGCTTCTTATTTTATTTTTTGAATATCTTCTTGTACCACGGAAGCGACTCGGTGGTGTCGGTTGCGGTTGTAGAGGTGCTGCTGCTTGAAGCAATGGGTGCAGTCTGATAGATGAACATGACGTTAGACTCGGTGCCGGGGGTCTTCTCGGTATAGATATCGTAGGTCGTGCCGTAGGAGATCATCGCCTGGAGCTTCGCTATCAGGTCATCGGCATCCTCGGCGAGCACGCCGTACTTTTGAAGCTTGCCCGCATAGTTGCCGGAATCAATGCTGTCGATAAGGTCGTTGAGCTTCTGAACATTTTCCTTGCTCATAAGCTTGGCGAGTCCGTCTATGAGCTCCTGATTGTCGTCAATGGTCTTCTGTATCTCGGAGAGCTGCTCGAGGGTCTTGGGCAGGTTGTTTATTGCCTTCTGAACCTCGGGGTCGGACATATCCTTTGAGAACTCCTGAATAATAGGCAGGACATCGTTCATGTTCTCTGCTATCTCGGGCAGGTTCTTGAAGAACTTCTGGAGCACGGGGTTGTTGAGCAGGGTTATGACTTCCTTGAGCTCATTGGGGTCAAGGCTGTTGAAGAGCTTCTTGAACTTTGCGATGTTCTCTTCGGTCATATACTTGGGCAGAATCTCGAAGAGGACGCGGTTGTTCTGATAGAGCTCAACTGCCTCGTTCATCGTGTTGACAAGCTCGTTTATCTTCGTCTTGTTGGTCATAAGGCTCGTGATAACCTTATTGGGATCCATTGAGTTGAGCGCCTTTTCGAGCTCCTTGAGCTGGCCGAGAGTGGTCTGGAGGTCATCGAGGCTGTCGGGCATCTTGAACTCCGTGCCGAGCATGGACAGCGGTACGGCCGCAAAGTACATATTGCCGAGCGAAAAGTTCTCGACGTACGCCGAAAGGGTGAACTCCGTGGCGAAGTTCAAATCCTCTATATTGAGCTTGTCGAGGCCGAGGGTCTCGTTGATTCCGGGCATACTGACGACGAGGGCTATCTGCTTTGTGCCGTCGCCGATGAGCTTGCCGTTTGTCAGGGTCATATTCCGGAACTGACCCTCGGGCAGAACCATGCCGCCCACTACTGCGATGGGGTTGTAGATTTTAACATTCTTGCCGTTTATCTTCTCTGTTTTGTAGAGATTGTTTTCAACGGATATCTTTATCTCGACCTTGCCGCTCTTGCCGGAAATCTTCTTGGCGGACATCTCTTTGCCGTCGAGGAAATATTTGATGTCTATCTTTACGGGCAGTTCCTTATTGCTCTTGCCGCTGTAATAGAGGTCGGTGGTGTCCATATGCCAGGTGATTCCGCCGTTTTCGCTGACGGGCTTTATATTGCTCTTGACATTGGTTATATTCTTCAGCGAGCTTGTGTCGCTGACCTTGACCTGACCCTTGTCGGTGTGGAGCCAGTCGGTGACGGTTATATCCTTGACCTTTCCGCCGTTGTCCATGTTGACATAGACGGTCTCGCTCTTTTTGACGGAGCCGGGGGTGTCGGTATAGTATACGGGCGCAGACTGCTCGTCGCCGGATGCCGAAGTGGTGTCGCCGTTATCGCCCGTGCTCTTGCAGGCGCCCATGGTGAGTATGCTCGCCGCGAGGGTGAGGCAAAGCGCCGATTTGAGAATAAAGTTTTTCTTCATTTTTATTGCCCTCCTTATTCAAGCCTTGGCCTTGCGGCTCTTGCGCTCCTTTTTAACGCGGGGAGCACGCCAGCCGACGGATGTTTTATTGATAATGCCTTCGCAGATTGTGAGTATGCCGGGGAGCATAACCATAATGACGAATGCACTGATAACGGAGCCTCTTGCGAGCATGAGGCACACGCCCTTGACTATATCGATATCGCAGATGCAGTAGACTCCGAAGGTTGCGCTGAAGAACACGAGTGCGCTCTGGAAGATAGATTTGCTCGACTCCTGCGCGGCTGTTTTGATAGCCTTGAGCTTATCGCCGCTCTTCTGAAGCTCTTCTCTGAATCTCGTGGTCATGAGTATCGCGTAGTCGACCGTTGCGCCCAGCTGCACGCAGCTTATAATGGTCGGCGCTATGAAGCATATCGTCGTACCCGTCAGAGTCGAGATGCTGATGTTGACCCAAATGGCAAGTTCTATGGACGCTACAAGTATCAGCGGTATCGTCAGAGACTTGAATACTATCGCAACAAGGATGAATATTGCAAGCATTGATATGGCTCCGGTGACTATGAAGTCCTTCTCGGCAACCGATATCAAATCCTTTGTCAAAACACCTTCGCCCGTCAGTATTCCGCCCTCGTCGTATTTCTTGACTATCGAGGTTATCTTATCTATCTGTGCATTCTCCTCGTCGGTTGCCGCCGAGTAGGAGGAGTTGAGCATCATGAGCTGCTTTCCGTCCTGGACGCATATCTCCTTTATGGAATCGGGGAGCATGGCGTTGGGGATTGCCGTGCCGATGAAGCTGTTGAGTGAGAGGACATTGGTGACGCCCTCGACCTCGTTCAGCTCGCTCGTCAGAGCGTTTATATTTGCCTCGCTTATCTTGTCGTCAAGGATGATGAAGTGGGTCGTCGCCATGTTGAAATCCTTCTTCATCGTGTTGAGCGCGGATATCGAGGGCAGATCCTGCGGTATCGCCTTATCCATATTGTAATACTTCTTGACGTTGTTCTGCAGGAAATAGGCGGGGATAAAGAGCACCAGGAAGATTATCGCCATGACTCTTCTGTGCTTTATCGCAAAGTCGCTCAGCTTGTTGAACTTCGGCGCGAGGCTCTTGTGGCGCGTCTTTTCGATAACCTTGTCGAGCATGAGTATCAGCGCGGGCAGGAAGGTGACGACGGTTATAACGCCGAGGATAACGCCCTTCGCCATGACAAGGCCCATGTCCTTGCCGAGCGTGAAGCTCATGAAGCACAGCGCAAGGAAGCCGAAAACGGTGGTCAGCGAGCTGCCCATGAGGGAGGTAAAAGTCGAGTCTATCGCCGCCGCCATAGCGTCTCTGTTTGTGTCGTGGCGCTTCTTCTCCTCCTCGAATCTGTCCATGAGGAAGACCGAGTAGTCGACCGTGACGCCGAGCTGCAGGATAGCGGCGATACTCTTTGTTATGAATGATATCTCGCCGAAGATTATATTCGTGCCCATGTTATATATGACCGCGGTTCCCAGCGCCGCAAGCAGCACTAACGGGAGCACCCACGAGGTCATCGTAAACGACAGGGCTATGAGCGCTAAGGCGATGGCTATCACAACATAGAGCGGAGCCTGGCTGTTTGTCAAGTCTTTGGTATCGACGGTTATCGCCGAAAGACCGCTCAGGAGCATATTCTTGTTCATTATCTTGCGTATGGAGGCTATTGCGTCCATGGTTATCTGGGAGGAGCCGGAGTTCGCATACTGAACCATTATCAGCGTCGAGCTGCCGTCCTGCGAATAGAACACATTGGTGAGCACCTCGGGAAGTATCTCCTTGGGGATAGTCACATCCGCTATGTCGGTAGCGCCGATAACATTGCTGACGCCCTCAACCTTGCGTATCTGCTCCTCAAGCTTTTGGATATCCTTGGGCTCCGTGTCCTTGACTATAATGAACGAACTTGCCGAGTTGTGGAAAGTCTCGTCGAGTATCTGTTCGCCCTGCACGGACTCGAGATTTTCGGGCAGATATGACAGTATGTCATAATTGACGCCCGTCAGAAAATATCCGATTATTGACGGGATTATCAGTATAAGGCAAACTATCAAAACAGTTTTGGGATGATAAGCTATCCACTTGGCTAACTTTTTAGATATCATAATCCCTCTCCTCCTTATTGGCTAAAAGTTTATTGACAAGACGCTGCATACCGTGCTTTATCTCGTCGAGCTTATACGGCTCGCCGTGAACCGCACCGTCGCAGCTTACGGATGTGAGCATCGAAACCAACATATATATGTTCATCTCGCTCTCATATTCGGTATAGCCGTGCGCAAGAAAAAGCTTTACAAGGCTGCCGTAAGCGTCCTTGAGCTCGGCCTCCCTGCCCTTGAGCATCATGCGGTAGCAGGAGGACACGCGATCTCTGACAAGCGGCAAAAACGCTTTGTTCTCCTCGATATACACAAAGACGTTATCGAGAAAGGTATTCACCCGCTCCGCGTCGTCCGTCTGCCGCCCCGCAAAATGCTGCCGCGTTTTAAAGAGCGCGGAATTGACGCATTCGGCGAGCTTTTTCAAAAAGAGCTGATCCATAAGCTCGTATTTATCTTTGAAATAGAGATAAAACGTACCCTTTGCAACGCCTGCCAGCTTGACAACTTCGTCTATCGTCGGGGGCTTGAGCGCACTGCCGCTCGTAAAGAGCGAATGCGCGGCATCCATAAGCTTCGAGCGCTTCTCGTTCTTGTTTTCCTCAACCGTCGGCATAGGCTCGCCTCCTTACTGACCGCCGGTCACTTTCTTTTACGTGTGATACTTTACTACAAAAATGACTGTTAGTCAATCAAAAAAAGCAAATTTTCATTTTTTGTTCACAAATCTCTACTTCTTGATTATTATATCCAAAATCTCAGAGGTGTTTTTGTGCAATTCGCATGGAGATTCGACCGTTTCCGCACCCAAACAGGCTCGGCGTGGATTTTCTGCTCAAAATAAAGACCGCCGCGCGGCAAAAGTTTTTCGGCTTTCGCTGCGCGGCGGCAGGCTGTTTTTTTATGTGCTTTATTTGTCGAAGAAAACGACCTTGTTCTCGGTTCCGCTCTCGAATATCGCGTCAACAAGCTTGAGCAGTCTGCGCTGCTGGTCGTGGGTTATAAGCTGTTTTTCTTCTCCGCGGAGAGTAGCAAAAACATTCTCGTAGAACTGCGTCCACCTCGAGTCGACCTCGGGCAGGCTGTAGCGCTTTATGGTATCGTCGGTTCTCGGAGCCATGGTCTTAGTCAGCCCCACGCCCGCAAGTATCGGCACCGCGTCGCGGTTCTCCCAATCGGAGACCTTGACTATCTCGCCGTTTACCTCCCAGTCGTTTATAACCGCCGAGCCGTTCTCGCCGAGTATATACCAGCGGGGAAGCTCTATAAAGTTGCTCGTAGTGACCTCGACATACATCGACAGGTCGCCCTCGAAGATGAGCGTGGCTCTGAAGCCGTCGTCGCACTCCTCGTTGGTGACGTTTGTGAGCTCCGCATAGACGGAGATGAGCTTTCTGCCCTCGCCGATGCACAGAGCCTGATCGAGCAGGTGGATGCCCCAATCGAGCACCATGCCGCCGCCGTGCACCTTCTGATTGCGCCAGTCGCCGGGGATGCCGCGAGAGCCCTGAACGCGTGACTCGATACGGAACACCCGACCCAGCTCGTTGTCGTCAAGAATCTTTCTGACACACTTGTAGTCCGGGTCCCAGCGTCTGTTCTGGTGGACGGTGAAGAGCTTGCCGTACTTTTCGGACGCGGCTATCATCTCCTCGAGCTCCTCTTGGCTCAGCGCCACGGGCTTCTCGGAGATAACGTTCTTGCCCGCCGCCATGGCGGCTATGGCTATTTCTTTATGTACATCGTTGGGCGTTGCAACGGTGACGAGGTCGATTCTCTCGTCGGCGAGCAGTTCCTCGCGCGAAGAGAAAGCGTGAATGCCCTCAGCCTCGGCAGCCGCGCGCCTCTCGGGCTTGATATCATAGATGCCTATGAGTTCAGCCGTGTCTTTGAAATCGTCCGCGCAGGTCGATGCGTGCCAGCTGCCCATTCCGCCGTAGCCTATAACGGCAAAACCTATCTTCTTACTTTTATCCATTGTTTTGTATACTCCCGATATAAAAATATTTCGCAAAAAAGCTTATCACACCCACCACATATCGCCGGTGTTCTGGGTTATAAGGACGTCCTTGAGGAAGTCTACAGCCTTTGAAAGACCCTCGTCCTGGCTCATGAGGGAGTCCTCATGCTCTATGCTTATGGCGTAGTCGTAGCCGACCATGCGCAGGTTGGAGATCATGTCCTTCCAATATGCGTAGTCGTTGCCGTAGCCGACGGAGCGGAATATCCATGAGCGGTGGATCTCGTCCGCATAGGGCTTGGTGTCGAGCACGCCGTTGACGGCGGTGTTATATTTGTCTATCTTCGTGTCCTTGGCGTGGAAATGGAAGATAGCGTCGCCGAGCGCTCTTATGCAGGCGATGGGATCCATGCCCTGCCAGATGAGGTGGCTCGGATCGAAGTTTGCGCCGAGCTCGGGGCCGACGGCCTCGCGTATTTTGAGCATACTCTCGGTGTTGTAGACGCAGAAGCCGGGATGAAGCTCGAAGGCTATCTTGTCAACGCCGTGTTCCTTGGCGAAGGCGACGGTCTTTGTCCAATAGGGAATGAGAACCTCGTTCCACTGCCACTCGAGTATCTCGGAGAAGTCATTCGGCCAGGGGCAGACGACCCAGTTGGGATATTTCGAATTTTCCGAGTCGCCGGGGCAGCCGGAGAAGGTGTTTATCTGATGAATACCGAGCTTTTCGGCGAGAAGAATCGTGTTCTTTATCGTCCTGTCGAAGTCGGCTGCTATGGCCTTGTTCGGGTGGATAGGGTTGCCGTGACAGCTGAGCGCGCTTATTTCAAGGCCGCTGTCGGCGACGGTGGACTTAAAGGTGCTCAGAGCCGAGGGGTCGGCGAGCAGGGTGTCGGGGTCGGCGTGGGAGTTGCCGGGATAGCCGCCGCAGCCTATCTCGACCATCTCAAGACCTTTGGATTTGAAATAACCGAGTGCCTCTTCGAGCGGAAGATTGCCTAAAAGGCAGGTGAATACGCCTAACTTCATTTTTTATCTCTCCTTTAAAAATCAGATGATGGATTTAAGATATTTTATGCTCCTGCCGATGTCGTCAAGACCGTTCGGCACGGGGTCATCGTTTTCAACTATCAGCCATTCCATGCCTATCTCCTTTGCGGCGCGGACAACCTCGCGGATATCGCACTCGCCCTCGCCGAGAGCCTTGGGAGTGTGGCCTATTCCGTCCTTGACATGGAGCTGAGCTATCCTGTCGCGGTTTTCGGTGATGAGCTTGTAGTTATCCTGACCGGCGGCGAAGCTCCAATAGGTGTCTATCTCGAGATGAGCGGCTTTCTTCAGCTCATCAAACGGGATAACGCCGTCGGAAATCGGCTCGAACTCCGAGCAGTGGTTGTGATAATAGACGCTCATGCCGATTTTTGCCGCCCGCTCGTCCGCCGCTTTCAGCTCGGCGCAGGTCGCCTTGAGCTCCTCGGGAGTCTCGTGGTCGGCGCCGCCCATGCCCATGGTTTTCATGCCGAGAGTGCGGCAAAACGCCGCTGTTTCGTCGAAGTTTTCGGGCGAGTAGCTCTCAATGGCGATGTGCGTACCGACGGCGACGAGCCCGGCGGAGTCGAGCGCCGCGCGCAGAGTCTCTGCATCAACGCCGAAATATCCGGCAAATTCAACGCCGTCATAGCCGAGAGCCTTTATCTTCGGGAGAATGGCAAGAAGCTCCTCGCCGCTGCCCTTTATAATGTCTCGAAGGCTGTAAAGCTGAACTGCAATTTTCATATTTTTCACTCCTGTCGGGGATTAATTTAAAGGCCGATTATCGCCGCACACAAACCGCCGCAGAGATACGCAAAGAAGCAAAAGGTGTGCTGTGTGCGTGATATGATACAACGTATTTTGAGTAAGATTGCGTGCAGTGGCTGTGCCGCGAGGGGCGCAGTGTATGCCGATACTCAAGCCCCTCGCGGGGCAGTCAATGTGCGTGATATGATTCAACGCATTTTGAGTAAGATTGCGTGCAGTGTGAGTTTTTTGCGACTGCCGCGTATCGAGATACGCAAAGGAGCAAAAGGCTCGCAATGTGCGTGATATTACTCAAAATAAAAAGGTTTGCCTTGTTTGGCGGATTCATATATTCCTTCGAGTATCTGCGTTACAACGAGTGCCTGCTCCGGCTTGGTGCTGACCTCAGTGTCGTTGATGATAGCATCGATAAAGGCGCGGGCTTCAAGCTCGGAGGGGTCGTCGGTCGCGCCCTCGAAAAATGCGGCTCCGCCGGCCTCAAAGTTCGGAGTCTCGATGCACTGGCGACCGTACTTGACATAGTTCAAGTGAAGTCCGCCGCGCATATCCGCGCCCGCCTTGTCGCCGCAGAGATATGTGACGGCCTCGTTGGGGTCGGCAATATTGAGAGCCCAGCTCGCTTCGACGGATATAGTCGCGCCGTTTTCCATGGTGACAAAACCGAAGGCCGAATCCTCGACGGTGTACTGCGCGGGATCCCATTCGCCCCATGCGTTGCCGGAGCGCTTCTGATCCCCGAGCTTTTTGTAGACGTTGCCGACTACCATCTTGGGCTTGTAGTTGTTCATCATCCAAAGGGTGAGGTCGAGCGCGTGGGTGCCGATATCGATAAGCGGACCGCCGCCCTGCTCGTACTCGTTGAGGAAAACGCCCCAGGTCGGAACCGCTCTGCGGCGCAGGGCGATGGCGCGGCCGTAATAAATATCGCCGAGGTCGCCGTTGTCGCACGCCTCCTTGAGATAGAGCGAATCAGCTCTCCAGCGCTGCTGATAGCCGATAGTCAGCTTCTTGCCGGTGCGCTGCGCGGTCTCGTACATCTTCTTTGCCTCGGCATAGGTCTTTGCCATGGGCTTTTCGCACATAACGTGCTTGCCCGCCTCGAGCGCATCCACCGTTATAAACGAATGCGAGCGGTTGGGGGTGCAGACATGGACGCTCTCTATGCTCTCATCCTCGAGCAGCTCTCTGTAATCGGTATAGACCTTTGCGCCCTCGACGCCGAACTCCTTTGCGGCCTTTACCGCTCTCTCCTCGATGATATCGCAGAAAGCGACCATCTCGGCCTCTTCGATCTTTTTAAGTGCGGGCATATGCTTGCCGTTGGCGATGCCGCCGCAGCCGATAATGCCTATTCTTACCTTTCTTTCCATATTGCCTCTCCTGTCCTTTATTCCGTATATTTAAGGTATATTAATATATCCCTTCTTTATCAGTTTAATTATAAACAATTGGATAAATAGTTCAAGAATAACCGCCGATTCTTTCGCCGCGAGAATGACGAAATTTCAGCCGCATATTTGGGCAAAGTACACAAAAGACAAAAAACACTTTCCGGGAAAATGTCGCACGGGACTAAACTCTTAACAAAAACAATTTTGATTATTAAGACTCTGTTCACAGGGGCTTAACAAAACTCGGGTATCATATAGTTGCACACAAGGACAGGGAGCCGCACCCTGCAGTGTGCGGTGCCTGAGTTCGTCAGGCATCACCCCTCCTCAAACCAGATGCTAAAAGTTGCATCGAACCCCTCATTACGAAAGGGCGCTCGCCGAAAGGCGGGCGTCTTTTCGTTTTTATTTTTCATAAATTTTGCCTTGCGCATAAAGCGCGGCGGCACGGTCAAAAATAGGAATGAAAAAACACCGTGACACCGCACGCGGAGAAACGAGGCAGATATGATAGACAATTCATTCAACAAAAAGAGCTTTTTAAAATCAAAAGGAATATACGTCCTCGCGGCGCTGTGCATTCTTGCGGCGGGCGCGGGAGTCTGGGGCGCCGTGCACGTATCCAAAGCGCCGGGCAAGGTCGACACCTCCGAGCAGTCCTCAAGGCAATACAATATAGACTATCTCGTCCCGTCGGAGACGCCGACACAGGCGAACAACCCCGTAAAGAACGTCCCCGACGACAGAACCACCGCCCCCGCACAGACGACAAAGGAGGACGACGGCAAAAATACGCCCTACACCGGCAGCTATGCCCTGCCGATGGGCACGGACATCCGTAAGGATTACAGCGCGGACGAGATGGTGAAGAACAAGACTACGAACGACTGGAGAGTTCACAACGGCATCGATTTCGGCGGCGCAAAGGGTAACGACGTTATCGCCATACAAAACGGGCGCGTCACCAAAGTCTATTCCGACCCGCTCTGGGGCAACGTGGTTGAGATAGACCACGGAAAGGGGCTTGTGGCGCGGTACTGCGGGCTTGCGGACAAAAATCTGCCCAAGGAGGGCGACGAGGTGGAGCAGTTTGACTGCATAGGCACTTTGGGCATCGTCCCCGTCGAGGCGGCGGACGGGACGCACCTGCACTTCACCGTGGCCGTAAACGGCAAGACGGCAGACCCGCTCGAGGTGATGAACAAATTGGGCTCGGGAGACAGCCAAAAGACGAAAGCGGATTCGGGCGAATGAGTGCCCGACGCAATCAGCGGCAGCGGGGCGCCGCAGCCGCCGACTCTATAGTTAACAGCAATTCAAAAATCGGCATTATTCTTATGCTCATTCTGCCGGGTCTGCGAATAAACGCAGATCCGGTTTGTCTATTCTAACTCAAAAATACATATAAAAATTATCTCATTTGCTCATTGATTTTTAGTCATATTAGTTATATAATAGTCACGTCTAAGATATATTTCACTCGCACAGAGTAGAGAAAGGATTGAAACGAGTCATG
>ERZ506957.1154-NODE-1154-length-10600-cov-4.087909_pt1 | contig 10600 bp, 7 predicted proteins | sample MGYA00512894_ERZ506957 | MGnify/ENA metagenome assembly ERZ506957
ATTCCATGATTATCTGTCGCCATCCGTTGCAGCAGACAAGAAGCACCAGCCCAACAAGGTATGGAATATCGTATATGCTGGCTCACTCAACCTGCGCAAAAACGCCTTTATCCTGAAGATGCAGGAATTGGATTACCAATTTAAGTTTCACCTTTACGGCAATATGGAAGATTATGATGCCGTGGCAAAAGACAAGAACATTGTATGGCACGGCTTTATGAATGCCGACGATTTCATCAAGCAAGTGCATGGAAACTTCGGTTTGGTATGGGATGGAGATTCCCTGGAAGAATGCCATGGCGACTTCGGAAGCTATCTGAAATACAACACCCCGCACAAGGCATCCTTCTACCTGCGTGCCGGATTACCTATCATCGTATGGAAAGAATCTGCCATTGCTCCGCTTGTGGAAGAAATGGGGGTAGGATTTACCATCAACTCTTTGAAAGAACTTCCAATACGCCTCAAGAATATTTCTACAGAAAAGTATTCTGCAATGCTGACTAAAGTAAAGCAACTGGCTATTGCTATCAACAATGGTGACAACCTGAAGAAAGCAATAGAAGAAAGCAAGCTCTAAAATGTATAAAACTAGCGTCATCACATAAATTACTGGAACAATGAAGAATGTATTAATTGATTTTACACGAATATCAGAAAAGTGTGGTTTTGGAGAAATCGCTGACAATTACAGCCAGCAACTCATCACCATTCCCGATATGGAAGATATGCACTTCATCTTTCTTGTAAAGGAGAAGTACAAGGGAATTGCCGGAAGTAACGTGGATTATGTATCAGTGGAACATCTGGCACATGATTTAAGAAAACTCAATAAGAAAATCGATTTGTGGCATTCCACAGATCAATTATTCATCAAGCGCAAACACCAAAAAGGGATGAAGAACATTCTGACCATCCATGACCTCAACTTCCTGCACGAGAAGAAAGGCATCCATCGCCTGAAAACTCTCTGGAAGATGAAATGGCATATCAGACGTTCTGACTATATCACTGTTATTTCAGAATATGTGAAAGATGACCTGCTAAATCATATCAATATTGGGAATAAGCCTTTGGATGTGATTTACAATGGCATCAAAGACACGGATCTGGAGCTGCAAACTAAGCCGGAATTCATCAAAAGCGACCAGAAGTTCTTCTTTACCATCGGTCAGACCAGAGCCAAGAAGAATTTCAAGACATTAATTCCTATGATGAAGTTCCTACCGGAATACAAACTCTATATTTGCGGAAAGCCCTACAGCAAACATTATTACGAACTGCAGAGAATCAAGGAAGAATGGGGCACGGAGAATGTGATCTTTACAGGAGAAATCAGCAATGCCGAAAAGAACTGGATGTATGCCCACTGTGAAGCCTTTCTCTTCCCTAGCCTTTTAGAGGGTTTCGGGCTCCCGGTACTGGAAGCCATGAGATTCAATGCCAAGGTCTTCTCTTCCAGATTCACCAGTCTGCCGGAGGTATGTAAGAACCATGCCACTTATTTTGACTCTTACGTTCCTGAAGAGATGGCAGCAACCGTAAAAGAAGGTATTGCCCATTGGAACAAAGATTCAGAGGAAGCAAAAGCAGCAAGACTTTATTCACAAAGTTATACTTATAGCAAATACACCGAAACCTACATCAACTTATACAAGAAGATGTTAGGAATATAAAATACTGAAAAAATCGCAAGATATGCCCTTCTCATTTTTTGAAAAGGGCATATTTTACTACATGCCATAAATGCTTGATTTTAATTTCCAAGAACCTACCTAGCTTTCTCTTTCGCCAGCTACCAGCTACCCGGTGCACTCCGATTGTATCACTATCTACAGGATAATGATTGTTTGGAGCAACAAGATGCGTAGGATAAACCGTTAAGCCAGGCATCACCTGCTTTTCATCCTTCATCTGCCATCCGAAAGACTTCGCTACAGCCGACATCGTATAAGGCGAAATCGTATCATTGAAGGAACCGTCAGAATTCTTGAAATGACGATTCTGATAATACTCAAACATCTTCTTGCAGAACACATTGCCTGCTGTACCCATAAAGAAGGCTGCCTGCAATCCAAACTCTTCCTTATCCTTCTCATTAAAAGTTGCAAAGCCATCCTCCGGAAGAATCTCATCAAAGCGACGATGCAGATAGATATCGCTATCCATATAGATACCACCTTCCGTATAGACAGCATAGAATCGCACAACATCGGCAGCAAAGGCCCACTTTCGGGCATCAAGAGCCTCATCAATAAAAGCGCAGCCAATAGACTTTGCCGCAGCATAATCCCATACTTTTACGACATAGTCGGGCATCAAGCGCTTCCATGTATCCAAACAAACCTTTATCTCTACAGGATAAGGGTCATTGCTAAACCAGCAAAGGTGAATGAGTTTTGGTGTCATCTCTATTATTCTCTTTTTCTGCAAAGGTACGAAAAACTATCCAAAGAGCAAAAAAAATCCCGGAATATTTGCCATACTCAATTATGTTTAGTACCTTTGTACCTATACACAATATAAGCTTTAACATTTATTGTTTATCTTGCATGCAAGATTATTGCAACAGGATTGTTATAACATACAGAAAGTATATAAGTAATAATAAAAGGATAAAAACAGTTATGAATAAAAAGCAATTGAAAATTGTAACAGGAGTAGCTATTGCGGTTCTTATCGTATCCATTATTCCTGTTTTTTGGATTGGACAATATTTACATCCTTTTTCGGATGACTATGTCTTTGGGGCAGAAGCCTACAAGATATGGAATACCACACATTCTATAAGCGCCTGCATCCAAGGAGCGTGGAATGTTGCCGTCAAAATGTACCATGTATGGCAAGGCACCTATTCAGCCTGCTTTCTCATGGCTTTGCAGCCAGGGGCTTTTGGTGTCTATTGGATAGTTCCTATCCTCCTTGCCTCAAGTCTCATCCTGTCAACTTATGCGTTGCTATACTTGATTATGAGGAAGTTGTTACATTCCACCCAAACTGAGTTTCTATTTGTATCCTCCGTCTTTGCACTCATCAACTTACAGTTTGTATATTCGGCCTACGATGCTTTCTATTGGTATAATGGTGCCATGTACTACACCCTATACTTCAGCATGTCTCTATGCCTGGCATCACTATTGATAACATTTCATTTATCCGGTAAAATACAAAAGTTTTTTGTTGGCTTCCTTGCTATGCTCCTCACTATTTTCATTGCAGGAGGTAATTTCGTTTCGGGCTTTGGAACTGCTGCTATACTATTTATCGCCATTGTCATCACCTGCCTGGAGCAGAAGAAGTTGCCAAGGTTTCTCACCTGCATTCTGTTGGTTTATCTGGCAGCCTTCTCTTTCAGTATTCTGGCACCAGGAAACGCATTCCGCGAGTTGGCCGTGAAAGAATCGCACCCTAACATTATAGCTGCCATCGGAATCACACTGAGCAAAAGTATTGGATTTATAGGTGACAGACTCCTCAGTATGATGTCACTGACCTTTGTTACTTTGATTCCTATCGTAAACAGATTGGCTTGCAAGTCACAATTCAAATTCTCACATCCGTGGCTCTGCATCCTCATCACATTTGTCATATACTGTTCCTTCTTTTTCCCACATTGCTATGCCATGGGATACGAGGGTCCAAACAGAGTGAAGAATATCTATGCCTATGCTTTGTTCTGGTTCATACTCACCAATATGTTCTACCTCTCAGGTGCGATGGCACGAAAAGCAGAAGCCCAGGCTCCTTTAAGTTCTGCCATATATCAGTTTATCGATGCTGCAAGAAGCAAATACAACAAGACATTCCAATATTCATATATCTATGCCATCATCATATATGCGCTGATTGTTGTCGTTAAGCCATCTACTTCCAACCGCACCCTCAGCCTCTTGGTAAAAGGCAAGATACAGGCAAGTGATAGGGAGATGAAAGAAAGAGAGGAGATTCTGAGCTCATACAGCAATGCCGTTGTGGAATTGAAACCTCTGATTACCAAACTTCCTTCCGATACGCATTATGATGCATTGCCAGATCCAGGTTATTGGGTAAACCAGGCCATTGCCTTATATTATGGCAAACAGGAGGTTTTTACCACATCTAGCTATAATATAAATAATGAGAACATATATCTCATGAAACATTACAAGAAGGATGTTGGTCCTAGAAACTTGAAATATAAAAATTTCAGAGAACAGAGGAATAATTCAATAAATCTCACCCAACAAACGAAAAAGCATCCGGAAGGCTCCATCGCTTTGTTGAAATAACCCCATCCTTGCTGATTATATTTTTACCATATTATAATAAGATGAAAGCCTTACCTTCTTACCCATAAGTAAAGAAGATAAGGCTTTTATCTTTGTTTTCTATTATTGATTTGAAGATTTCATAACTCCAGCTTAAACTTGATAGGATGCTTCTTGCCATAGCGGGTCCAGAACTTGGCGCGTTCCTTCATTACATAATCTACGGCCTCATCCACGTTGTAATCTCTTACCTTGGCATATTCAGAGACCAGGATTCGGATAAATTCCTTAGGTCCCCAGAACTTTCGGAGATTATACAGTCCTTCCTTGATGCTGATTTCTCCAAACTTCATGCGGTTGATATCCACGATGATGAAATGGAAGCCTTCTTCATCCTGCTTCCACAAGACGTTGCCAGGTGTGAAATCCTTATGCAGAATTTTCTTGTTGTGCATATCAGCTGCGAAATGCGCCAACGCCTTAGCCAGCTTTTCGTAGGTACCAGGGGCAGCATCGCCCACTTCGTAAAGGGTATGCAGGTTATCACACTGCAGGGTGATGAGATAGGTATATCCCAGGAGTCCGATGGCATTACGCTCTTCGATGAGCGCAATAGGCGCAGGGGTTCCGATGCCTTTCTTCTCCAATATCATCGGATATTCAAAGGCACGCTCCCCCTTAGGCTTTCTGATACCCAGGGAATAGATCAGACTGTTAGGTCCCTTTGGCACATGATAGCGCTTTACATTAATCACTGTTCCATCAGGAGCCTCCATCACCTTGATGAGATTACGGCCCGTGTAAATCACACGTCCTTCCTTCTCGAACACATCCGGAATGCGCTCGATGAAGCTTCTCATCTCTTCGTATTTTGGGTTTATCTTTATCTTCATTTCTTTACAGTACTTTTATATTTTTGCCTAGGATGCTTTGGAACTCCAGGGAACATCATTTCCAAACTCTTGTCAGCTAACATCCGTGGAATGACATAAATCTTTAAATAAGTCTTATTTCTATTAACTTGCAGTGCCAATTCATCTAATGACTGCCAGTCCGAACAAACCAAACATATAAGCTTCTTCAATTCTTCAAAAGATAATTTCTTTTTCTTTCTCAAAGATTCCATGTTTGAAATGCTGGTATTCGAACTTGGTATATTTGAACTTAAACTTGCAACCTTAGAGCCTGAACTTGCCATATTACTTGGTATATTTGAATCAGAACTTGGTATATTTGGGCTTAAACTTGCAACCTTAGAGCCTGAACTTGCTATATTACTTGGTATATTTGAAACAGAACTTGGTATATTTGGGCTTAAACTTGCAACCTTAGAGCCTGAACTTGCCATATTACTTGGTATATTTGAGTCATCGTTTGGAAGATAATATTTCGTTCCTCTACCATACCCGTCTTGTACCAACAATCCATCTTGGCACATATCTTTCAGCAAATCAGCAATCTCTGCTTTATGAATATCCAGCACAACTCTAAGGCTCTCATTAGTAACATAGCCATCAATGCAAGCCGCATTAAGTGCCAACAAACGCTTTTGCCCAATTGTCGTGATTTTTGGACCAAATATCTGAGCAAGCCTTTCCTTCGTAGCATCATCCATCAATGACTCCATCATCATTGTCAGCTCTACAATATCAGGCTGAGTTAACAATCTCAACATCGGTGCCCGCCAATTCGCAAATCGCCAACCTGCCAGAATCTTATCGACACCACTTCCCGCTTTTTCTGCCGAACCTATCTGCATAAACATCTTTTGCAGAGTCGTATTGCGACAAACGCTTGTACTCTCCTCGTAATACTGTGTCTTAGAAACCAACAAGGTGCCAGGATTAGAAAACACCATTTTATTCGGAAACAAACGCACCACCATCGTTGCATCTGCCGAATAATCGGTATGGATACAAAGATTTACCAATGCCTCACGTACAGCTATATGAGCTGGGGTTTCATCTCGGCGAATATTGTCCTTCAAAATGAAAGGTTTTGGCAAAACTGCACACAAACGAGGGAGGACACGCAGATAAAACTGAAACAAGTTGGCTTCCCAAGTTCCATCTGGGCAAATTCTATTTGTCCATCTTATCTCAGGATTATCCAAAAGTTTTTCCCGATAATCAGGAAAAAAATTAGGGCAGCACTCAGTATCTGTAATTGCATCTTCCTTACCAAACATCAGCACACCTGCAAGCGTAAAGCCCTCTTCCTTCGTACTACGTTCTATACGATAAGCTCCTATCTTTTTAAGAAATTCAAAATCGGAGAGCTGTAACCAAGGATGACTTGGCTTTGCCAATTTAAAAAGTTGGCGATACTGTGCTATGAATTCCGTATCAAAGTCATCCATAGAGTAATTTTTCAGAATGCGACTGTCAGCAGGACGTGAAACATCGGCATCGGCAAACATTCGCTGCACTTCTTTTTCCGTACATTTATAATCACCTTCATAATTTCGCTTGAAAGTACCATTATAGGGTTGAGACGTTCTATAAACAGGACGCTGTTCTCTAGATGCACGAGGAATAAAGAATAACATAAGTTTGTGACCATTGTAATCTTCTACCACGACATCTTCTGTTTTTAACAGGTTGCAACTAATCGTAGCTCGATTATTCACATTATTCCAAAAATCCTTGGTATATTTCTCTATCTGTTCATCAGATAGATTATCTATATAGAACTTACCTTTTCTTTCTATAACTCCAAGCACGATAACTCCTCCTTCACTATTGGCGAAGGCTGAGTAAGTATCCCAAAAGCTACCAGGAAATCCACCGGCAGCACTTTTAAACTCCAAGTCATCACTCTCTACGCTATTCAAGAGTGAATCCAGATAATCCTCGAAGTTTAATCTATCACGTACTTCTAACATACAATTCTTTTATATTCTTTAACAAGATACCTTCCTAGTATCTCATAGGTTGCAAAGATACGAAAAACTATCAGAAAAGCCAAATTTTAGGGAGATAATCTTTCTTCTTTCATTGATACTTGTTTTTTTATCTATTCTCTTGCAAGTTTAAAGTATATTTAGTATTTTTGCACCGATAACATCATCATAGTTTTCATAAACAGCCACCTTTGCCGACCCGCCATTCGGAAGAGTCATCTTTGGCGGGGTACCAGGCATCGGCTTGGGCGTATGCCGACTATACCAAACTCAGCAACGATATGGATCCTACTCCTTTCTAGAATATGTATCGCAACTGCTGCTATCAGGACGACCTGCTGGTCCGCATCTTATCTTTGATAAAGTTTCATAAATAAATGCCACTAGCATATCGACTTTCAAGAATATTTCGTAACTTTGTACTCAGTCATTGCAAAAAGAAAAGAACTATGGTAAGAGAAAGAAAAAAGCGAATCTATCGCAAGCGAATACCTTATGGTATGCAGAATTTTGAGGATGTGATTGAAAGGGATTGCTACTATGTAGATAAGACTCCTTTCATCGAGGAAATAGAAGACTCTAATATGTACTTCTTCTATATACGCCCTCGCCGATTCGGCAAGAGCCTTACCATCTCCATGCTTGAAAATTACTATGACATCAACAAGAAAGACAAGTTTGATGAAATTTTTGGCAAGCTCTATATTGGTGAGAATCCAACTCCCGAACATAATAGTTATCTCATCATCCATCTCAACTTTGCCATTATTGTAGGCGACCTAAACGACTACAAGCATGGCATGGACAATTATTGCAGGACGCAGTTTAATTACTTCGTGGATGTATATTCGCATCTCTTACCAGAAGGTACCAAAGAAGGCCTCAACCAACAGGAAGATGCCGTCAACCAATTAAACTATCTTTGCACCCAGAGCAAAAAATCTGGTCAGAAGATTTATCTCTTCATTGACGAGTACGACCACTTCACCAACCAGATTCTCGCCCACAAGGAACATGAACAGAGATACCGCATACAGACCCATGGCGAAGGATATCTAAGAAAATTCTTTGATACCATCAAAGGAGCAGCAGGCGATACCTTGGCACGTGTCTTCGTAACAGGCGTTAGCCCTGTCACTATGGACGACCTGACAAGCGGATTCAATATCGGCACCAATTACTCTCTGGCACCAGAATTCAATGAGATGACTGGATTCACAGAGGATGAAGTAAGAGATATGCTGGGCTACTATTCCAGCGTATTGCCGTTCAATCACAGCGTGGATGAACTCATCAAGGTGATGAAGCCATGGTATGATAACTATTGCTTTGCCATCAAAAGATATGGAAAGACGACGATGTATAACTCCGTGATGGTTCTCAACTTCCTTGACAAGTACATCCGTAATGACTATGACATACCAGACTCCATGGTGGAGAGCAATGTACGCATCGACTATGACAAGGTACGCATGCTTATCCGCCATGACAAGGAGTTTGCTCATGATGCCAGCATCATCCAGCAGTTGGTAACCCAAGGATTCGTCACAGGTAAGCTTGTGGAGAATTTCCCTGCCGAACGCATCAATGACCCAGACAACTTCCTAAGTCTGCTTTTCTATTTCGGCATGGTAACGATAGATGGCACATACGATGGTAGCACCAAGTTCATTATCCCTAATGAGGTGGTGCGCGACCAGATGTATACCTATCTCTTGGATACCTACAAGGAAAATGATTTGACCTATGATAGTTACAACAAGGGAAAGCTGGAGGCTCAACTAGCATATCATGGCAACTACAAGGCATACTTTGAGTTCATCGCCGACAGTCTGAAGCGTTACTCTTCTCAGCGTGACAAGCAGAAGGGAGAAGCATTCGTGCATGGTTTCACCTTGGCGATGACCAGCCAAAACCAGTTCTATCGCCCTATCTCAGAGCTAGACAACGATGGTGGCTATGCCGACATCTTCCTTTCTCCGCTCTGCGACATCTACAAGGACATGGTGGACAGTTACATTATCGAACTGAAATACTGCAAGACCAATACCGCCGATGAGCAGCTGCAAGTTCTCTTCAAGGAAGCCTCTGCCCAAATCTGCCGCTATGCCAATAGCGACATCGTCAAGGAGTCGGTCAAGACCACTAAGCTCCACAAACTCGTAGTTATCTACCGAGGAGCAGAAATGGTAATGTGCGAGGAAATAACGGAAGAATAAGGCTCAGGAGAGGTTGTCTTATCCACGGACAATCTCCCCTGAGCCTAATTTACGTTAACTTCCAAACTCTTCTCTTGAGCCACAACGCCAAGATGGGGTCACTCATTTCCAGATGCTTAGGAGCAGGAATCGTGATCAGATCTTTCACCATCAAGGATTTCTTCAGGCGGGTTACATTGGCGGCAGTACCCAGGCGATAAGTTTCCAATATTGCCGTCTGGGTGAAACCGGTATGTACTCCATTAGTGATGGCATGCAGGAAATTCATCTGATAGGCTGAAAGGTCTTCGGTTTGCTGGATAAACAAGGGCTCACAGGCATCCAACAACCGGTCTATTCCATATTTCAAGTCCTCTTCTGTAGCTACAGAATCATCCTGTACACGCAACCATACAAACCATGCCAACTGCTGTACATAAGAAGAATACCTATCTGTTACCTGACAGATTTCACGAGCCAACTCTTCCGAGATATGCTTGCCGGTAGATTCGAATCGCTGACAGATATACTCCACCCAGTCTTTCTCGCTAATTTTATTCAGATAGAAGAAATCACCAAAGCGATAGAATGGGTAACTGGCATTCTGGAACATCTGTTCCATCATGTGTTTCTTGCTTCCATAAAGGCAATAAGATACATGGCTCTGCAATTGCCATACGCTACGGAGCTTCTTCTGGAAAGTCAAGGAATCTGGAAAATCACCTATCTGCTGAAATTCATCGATACAGACTACTATATGACAACCTTTTGACCGAGCTATCATTTCCGGAAGTCTCAAAACCTCTTCTGTTGTATTGTTACCTGCATTATACTCCAACGACAAAGAGAAATCAGTCGAAGTAGCCCGAACCACAGCCGTGGCAAAAGCATTGATAAAATCATTCTCTGAGCGACAACCAAAGGCATCTATACGAGCTATCCTGATGTCCTCGCTTTCTACGAGCGAACACACCTTATCTACTAATGAAGTCTTACCCATACGACGAGGTGAAATCAATATCGTATTCACTCCATACGTAAAGTTCGCCTTCAGGCGTTCTGTTTCCTCTCTTCGGTCGGTGAAGGAATCTCCCTCCACACGAACACCGAACACAAACGGAGCTTCTTTACTTTTTCTCATAATCACTACCTTATTTTATACTATACAGCAAATCTTCTGCAAAGAAAATGCAAACGAGCGCAATGAAAGCTTGCTTTCAAATTGCCGAGTGCAGCTTTTCTTCTGCAAAAAT
>ERZ506957.1158-NODE-1158-length-10568-cov-3.545800_pt1 | contig 10568 bp, 8 predicted proteins | sample MGYA00512894_ERZ506957 | MGnify/ENA metagenome assembly ERZ506957
TGATACAACCTCTTCGCATAGCTGTCGGTCATTCCGCAGATATAGTCCGTAACCAGTAATAATCTCAGATACAACCGGTAAATGTCTGGCTGTCCCTCCGCATGATAGCGGTATGCTTTTTTGTAATTATTGGAAATAAACGAAACCAGCCGTTCTTCTATAGAATTCAGTTTCTGTGCCGGATCATCATATTTAATTATCGCACCCATGAAGCGGTCCATCAGATTGTCAAGCATCACTGCTTCCTTCACTTCCATCCGGTAGATTGTTTCTGACTTAAACACACATTTGCATGCAATCTCTCCAAGTAATTTTACAAGTCCTTCCGCCGGTGTATCTGCGAATAAATCTGTTTTATATACTCCATTCATAATCTCATCGTAATGAGAAGTAAATCCAGATGTTGCATATCCGATCAGAACTCCCTGTGCCTTTACGATCCAGTTTTTCACTGCATAATCTCCGGGGTTATCTACTCCGTTTTTCTTTGCACGTTCATATAATTCCACCAGTTTATCTGCCGGCCGGAACCTATTCCATTCCGCCTGTTCCGGAACTGCCAGCTTCTTTTCCCTGTTTTGAAGCTTCCGCAATTCATCCCGCAGACTATGATAAGTAATGAACCCTTTCACAAATGCATCTTCGATATCTGCCGTTTTATATGCAATATCATCTGCTGCCTCCAGAATAAATGTCAGAGGATGTCTGCAATTTCCCGCCCCTGTCTCCATCACGATATCTTCGAACAACTCCCGGTCCGCATAATAATACCCCATCTTTTTTTCACGGATATCCCCGGACTTTGGCCGGATCTGTGTAGATGCCACCGGATATTTTATAATTGTGTTTAAAAGCGCATAGGTAAGATTCATTCCATTTTCATCTACCAGGAAATGAAGCTTACTCACCAGCCTGAGCGCCTGTGCATTTCCTTCAAAATGATAAAAATCTTCCCTCATCTGTTCTTCCAGCAATTCTTCTATCGGTGTTCCGTGATATTTTAACACCGGAAGATTCCGTTCAAACCACTCTCTGATCGCAAACTCCCCATAATGTCCGAACGGAGGATTTCCAATGTCATGAATCAGTCCTGCACACTGAAGAATATTGCAAATATCTTCTTTCATCCCCGGAGTGAAACTTGTATCTTTCTTATGTGCCAGTATGCTTTCGCCGATATTCTGTCCCAGCGATTTTGCCAGCGATGATACCTCCATAGAATGGGTCAGCCTGGTCCGAATAAAATCACTTTTATCTAATGGAAATACCTGTGTCTTGTCCTGAAGTCTCCGAAATGATGCACTTCCGATGATCCTGTGGTAATCCTTTTCAAATTCGCTTCTCAGATCGGTATCGGCGGAACGTACATCCTGATGTCTGCCCGGCCTTTGTCTCTTTGTCGATAAAAGTCTTGTCCACTCCATTTTACATCCTCCTTTTTGTCAAAAAGTGTCCAGCCGGATCTCCGGCTGAACACCTTATTTACAGCATTACTTTCTTAAGTTCATTTTCCATTAATCCAGATAGATCGGCGGCTCATAATCTTTGCCAAGTAACGCTTTCTTACGCTCCTGATATCCGAGAAACGCCCACTCCGTCATATCTGTCCACTGATGACTTCCACGGTCATATACCTGCACATAGCCGATCCGGTTCGGATGCATTCTTACACTGTTCGATTCATATTCATGTCCGGTGTAAGGGTTAAGTTCCCCTTTCTCAAGATCCTCTTCCGTTGATGTAAATAAATCCTCTTCATTCTCCTGTGCATACCTGTTCTGATGTCCTGCATCATAGTTCGTATTTAACTGTTCTGCATTTTCATAAGCAGCCGTTTCTGTCTCTGCGGCATATGTCTCTGCTTCCTCAGGTTCATCTGGAAGAAACTCTTCTGCAAGTTCTCCTGATTCTCCATCTTCTGAATAATCAAATTCATGATATTGGATTTCCGGTTTTTCTTTCTCTTTTTCTTCTTTCACCGGTTCTTCATGCTTTTTATGGATTCCGAAAAATGCTCTCCATCCATGTGCCTTCTTCTCTGTCTCAATCTTCTTTGGTTCCGGTTCTTCTACTTCCGGCTCTTCTACTTCCGGCTCTTCCTCATACTCCGGCTCTGCTTCTTCATATACCGACTCTTCCTCATACTCCGGTTCTGCTTCTTCATATGCCGGCTCTTCTGCATACTCCGGCTCTGCTTCTTCATATACCGGCTCTTCTGCATACTCCGGCTCTGCTTCCACTTCCGGCTCTGCTTCCACTTCCGGCTCTGCTTCCACTTCCGGCTCTGCTTCTACTTCCGGCTCTTCCTCATACTCCGGCTCTGCTTCTACTTCCGGCTCTTCTGCTTTCTCATTCACAAAGAAGTCAAAAATCGTCTCCTGGACATATTCCGGATTCTCTTCTACAACTTTCTTTGCTTTTTTCTTGCTTTTCTTCTTCTCAATCGCATCTAATTCTTTATGAATATCGACCAGTTCTCCAATCGTAATATCCCTTTCTTCCGCTCTTGTAGGTGCCTCTTTCTGTTCCGGTTCTGCAGCTTTCTGTTCTTTCACCGGTTTCTCTGTGCGGTCTTCATGTTCTTCTAATATATCTAAATAGAACGGGCATTCCAGAATCTTTGCGATCATACGCATATCCTGCTCCTGGAAATTATCTCTTCCGAGACGTTGTGTCAGGTTCTGGCGCGACATCTTTTTTCCTGTCTGTTTTTCTATCTTTTCTGCAAGTTCTTTGATGGTCATTCCTTTACGGCTCAGAATGATCTTGACCTGTTCTCCAAATGTTAATTCCAACATCGTCTTCCTCCTTAATTATTCTTACGCTCCCATACTCTCCTCATGTGTTTTTTTATGGTTTTGTAAACAATTTTCTATCTTGATAAATCTTTATTTTTCCCTTTTATATTCTAACAAATCACCGAAATCACGTCAACTACGCAACTCATCAATTTTCCCTGAATTTCCGGTTAAAAATGAAGTTTTTCGTTCCATTCCCTCACCACATTTTCATCGATTTTTACTATTTTTCTGTCATAAGAAAGAATTCCATTTACCTCTTCTTCTATATCCGATAATTGCGTATAGACCGTCGCACTTACCCCCCTGCTGATATTCGGGATAACGAGTTTTTTTATCAATTTTTCATACGCTCTGCTGAGATCTTTTTTTCTTTTAAATATCTTATATCCGTAAATATCTTTTTCATACATACTGTGCTTCGGAATCTGAAGCGAGTATCCCCCGAATTCGGTAAGCGCTGTCACCCGCTTTTCCGGTGTGATATTCAACGGGAAGAAATAATCATGAATACTTTTGATATCCCCACATCCCTGATCAAACCATCCGCTTGCAGAATCAATCAATCTGGTATGATCTTCTGCCAGAGCAATGTCTGTCATCTTCCTCGTCTTGAATTGTCCCCAGCCCTCATTAAATATCACCCATGTCACAACGGACGGATGATTATATAACCGCCGGATCGTTTCTTTCATTTCACTTTCAAACTGTTTCTGTCCGGTCGGATCCTGACGTCCCATCAGATGCAGCCTTGTATCCTTTGCACGGATATGCGTTCCTTCCATAACTGTTGCCAGCCAGGTAACATACCAGCTCTTATATTCACGTCCTCCATTCACCATATCCTGCCATACCAGCATGCCAATCCGGTCACAATGATAATACCATCTCTGCGGTTCTATCTTGATATGCTTCCGGATCATATTAAACCCCAGATCCTTCATCTTCTGGATATCATAGATCATTGCTTCATCACACGGTGGTGTATACAAGCCGTCCGGCCAGTATCCCTGATCCAGAACTCCTTTTTGAAAATATGGTTTGTTGTTCAAAAAGATCCTCGGGATTCCGTTATTGTCATTCTTCACTTCTATCTTACGCATGGCAAAATAACTCTCTACCGAATCATTCCCCATCTTTATATGCACATCATATAAAAACGGATCCTCCGGACTCCAGTTTCTCATATGCGGAATTCTCACCATACATGGTCTCCCTGTCCTACCGGCAGTTTTTAACGGCCACATCGTTCTTGCCGTTACCGTCACATCATAGTCGATATCTTTTCTTCCGGCGGCATCTTCCAGCTGTATCATAACGGAAGACTGATCATAAAGCGGTGTGATCTTCAGATCTTTGATGTGATACTCCGGAACCTTTTCCATCCATACCGTTTGCCAGATTCCACTTTGCGCCGTATAGAACATCCCGCCATTTTCTAATTTCTGTTTTCCCCTGCTGTAATAATATGTATCGGAATAATCTTTTACTTTTATTGTCAGTATATTTCTTTCTTCTTGCAATGCATCCGTAACATCGAATGAAAACGGCAGATATCCGCCCACATGTTTTCCTTGTTTCTTTCCATTTACATAGACAACTGCACACTGATCCACAGCTCCGAAATGAAGCAGCCAGCGGCTTCCTGCTTCTGGTCTTATCTCTTCCGGAAGACTCCTTTTATACCATAAAAACTCATCCGGCTTTAACTGTCTTCCGACTCCCGACAGTGCTGCCTCCGGTGAAAACGGGACCAATATGTCTCCGTTCATTTTCTTTGGAAATCCTTTTGTGTCTTTTATTGCATATTTCCACACACCGTTCAGATTCACATAACTTTTCCGGCGCATCAATGGTCTTGGATATTCCCCTAATACATTCTTTTCATTTATATTGTCTGCCCATTTCGTCTTTAACTGTCTCATGTTCATACACCCCTTTTTAAGCAAGTCTGACTTCTTGTAATCTCCCCCCGATTTCATCATCTGTCGTAATCACTGCGGCTCTTGCATCCCCCTGCTTCAGTTCATATTCCCTGCACAGGTAGATCCCGGGATATTCATCCGGCTGCTTTCTCATATATGGTATGCCATCCGGCCTCCAGGCAAATTCATATGTCCTCATATCCAGTCCCATGCCCCTCCTGGTGGCTTTCATAAAGCTTTCTTTCAATACCCAGAAACGGTAGAACCATTCTGCCTGTTCTTTTTCATCCGTACCTGCACGGATGATCTTACATTCTGATGGACAGAAATAGCGTTCAGCTACTGACATCCTTAATGCTCCTGTCATCTCCACATCACATCCGACCTGCACGCCTTCCCGGTCACTGCAGGCGCACAATACATACTTTCCCGAATGTGACAGATTGAATACAGCATCTTCCGGAAGTCCGGTCATCTCTTGTATCTTCTCCCATAAGATCCATGCACCAACACTCCTTGCACGGTCTGCCACATTCCGCAGCTTATCCGCTTTTTCCTTTCTCCACTTTGGCACCCTGTTATAATATGCACGATATATTTCTTCTATTAATAGTGGTGTAATATCTGCTGCCCATACATTTACCATTTTCCCACTCCCTTTTTACTATACAATTTTAGTCTAACACACTTTTAAAAAAATGAAAGAATTTATCCAATAAAAGTATTGACAATCAAATTCCATTGCGTTAATATATCATTAGTTTTACGCTTTAAGCGTTTAAAGTTTTGCAGTGCGAATATTTTACAGTGCGACCACAACAGATTCACACGAGAAAGAAAATATCACACAGGCACAATGATCATACATATTGGAGGATATTAATTATGATTATCGTATTAAAACCACATACTACAAAAGATGATGTTTCTCGTGTTGAGAACATGGTCAAAAAGAGAGGTCTTGACACACATATTGTACAAGGCAAGGAGATGACAGTGATCGGCTGTATCGGTGACACAGCCAAAGTTGATTCCAAAGTATTCGAGATTGATTCTGCAGTTGATAAAGTTATGCATGTACAGGAACCGTACAAATTAGCTAACCGTGCATTCCATCCGGAAGATTCCATTATCAATGTATCCGGCGTAAAAGTCGGCGGAGACAATCTTGCAATGATCGCCGGTCCTTGTTCCGTAGAATCATACGAACAGGTTCTTGAAATTGCCCGGGCAGCAAAAGCTTCCGGAGCCAACTTACTCCGCGGAGGTGCATTCAAGCCAAGAACAAGCCCTTATTCATTCCAGGGACTCGGGCTTGAAGGTCTTGATATCTTAACCGCAGTTAAAGAAGAGACCGGTCTTCCGATCGTAACTGAACTGATGTCCGACAAATACCTTGATGTATTTAACGAAAAAGTAGATCTTATCCAGATCGGTGCACGTAATATGCAGAACTTCGACCTGTTAAAAGAATTGGGGCAGCTTGATCGTCCAATCCTCTTAAAAAGGGGTCTGAATGCTACTTACGAAGAATGGATCATGTCAGCAGAATACATCATGGCATCCGGTAATGAAAATGTCATCCTCTGCGAACGTGGAATCCGTACTTTCGAAAGCTATACAAGAAATACTCTGGATCTTCAGAGTATACCTGTACTTCGTAAACTGACACATCTTCCGATCATCGTTGACCCAAGTCATGCAGGTGGAAAATGGTGGTTAGTAGATTCCATGGCAATGGCTGCTATAGCCGCCGGAGCAGACGGACTGATGATAGAAGTACACAACGATCCCGAATCTGCACTCTGCGACGGAGCACAGTCATTAAAACCTAAGAAATACGACGAATTACTCAAACAGGTTGCACAGATTGCAAATGTAGTCGGAAAATCCATCTAATGTATGCAGCCTCATAGTTTACAGGAGCTTTAAAATGAAACTTACAGTTAATTTGGGAAAAGACAGTTATCCTATTTATATTGAAAATAATATATTGTCCCAGGCAGGGAACTATATCCGTAAGATGTATCATGGCAAACGCATTATGATCATTTCGGACGATAATGTATTTCCTCTATACGGAGATACACTGATCCATACACTGGATTCAGATTATGAATGCCATCATCTGGTACTCCCTCACGGAGAAGCCACCAAGGATTTCCAGACACTTCCGACAGTCTACAAAGCCATGCTGGAAGCAAAGATTTCCAGAAGTGATCTAGTCATTGCTCTTGGCGGCGGTGTCATCGGTGATCTTGCAGGATTTGCCGCTTCCAGTTATCTAAGAGGTGTAAGACTGGTACAGATCCCAACTTCACTGTTGGCGCAGGTTGATTCTTCTGTCGGTGGAAAAGTCGCAGTAGACCTTCCGGAAGGCAAGAATCTGGTCGGCGCATTCTATCAGCCTTCACTGGTGCTGATCGATCCACTGGTACTTAACACGCTGAAGGAACGATTTATCAACGATGGTATGGGAGAGGTTATCAAATACGGCTGCATCAAAGATGCGGATTTATTTAGTATCTTGGAATCACACAGTTCTTTTGAAGATTTAAAAGAAGAACTGCCTGCCATCATCACACGCTGTGTAGATATCAAACGAATGGTTGTAGAAAATGATCAGTTTGACACAGGTGAGCGTATGTTACTGAATTTCGGACACACACTGGCTCACACCATTGAACAACATTTCCATTATCAGCGGGAAAGTCATGGCGAAGCCGTTGCCATTGGCATGTATCAGATTACCAGGATTGCCGAGGAAAAAGGATTAACACCAAAAGGAACTGCAGACCATATCCAGCAGGTTTTAAAAACCTACGGACTTCCTTTTGAATGCGGTCTCACTCTTGGGACATTAACCGAAGCGATCGCCTTAGACAAGAAGAATCTGAACGGTAATCTCAACGTCATACTACTTCATGAAATCGGTGACAGCTACATCGAAGCTACAGACATTCAGTTCTTTGCTGAAACAGCAAGGCTTGTATAAATATAATTTTGGAGGATATATATCATGGGTAAATTAGAAGGAAAAATCGCAATTGTAACAGGATCAGGAAAAGGAATCGGACGTGACGCAGCACTTGCTATCGCTGCTGAAGGTGCCACTGTCGTAACAGTAGCAAGAACACAGTCTGATCTTGATGAAACAGTAAAAATGATCGAAGATGCCGGCGGAACAGCAATCTCACTTTCCAGAGACCTTACAGACGGAGAACAGGTTGCCGACATGGTCAAAACTGTTGTTGATAAATACGGAAGAATTGATATTCTCGTTAACAATGCAGGCGGATACCCAAAAGAGATCTACAAAAATATCGAACATCAGGCAATTAAGATCTGGGAATGGTCAGAAGAACAGTGGGATCAGATCATCAAAACAAACTTGAGAATCCCATTCCTTGTAACTAAAAATGTTGTACCTGTAATGATAAAACAAGGAAAAGGAGATATCGTAAATGTATCTTCAAGAATGGGTCGTATTGCATCTCAGATGGGTGCATATGCTGTTGCAAAAGGCGGTATCGTAACCATGACCAAGACAACTGCTATCCAGACCAAAGAATACGGAATCAAATGCAATGCCGTATCTCCTGGAATCGTGGACACACCGGGGCAGAGAGTCTACAACCACTCTGTAGGACAGGACGGCTGCCCGATGGGAAGCTCAAAAGATGTTGCAAAAGCAATCATCTACCTTTTGGCAGATTCACCGGCAGTTATGACCGGACAGTCTGTCGACCTGTTCACAACAGTATAAAACCTAATGAATACCAAGACTACAAGAGACACTGTCATCACTGGCAGTGTCTCTTGTAATCCTTTTTTAACACCAATTCATTTATTTCCCTGGCTGTCCATAATAAGCATTTGCTCCATGTTTTCTGAAGTAATGCTTATCCTGTAATTCCTGTGGTGCAGGTTTAACGTCTGGGTTGATCATTTCGCATCTTGCTGCCATCTTGGCAACTTCTTCTAATACAACTGCATTGTGAACTGCTTCATGCGCATCTTTGCCCCATGTAAATGGTCCGTGATTCTTGCAGAGTACTGCAGGTGTTGCAACATAATCCAGATCATCTTCATCGAATCTGTCTGCGATCAGGACACCTGTATTTTTCTCATAAGCTTCGTCAATTTCTTCTTTTGTAAGATTTCTTACACATGGTACTGTTCCGTACAGATAATCTGCATGTGTAGTTCCATAACAAGGAATTCCTCTTCCTGCCTGAGCCCAGCTGGTTGCCCATGGAGAGTGCGTATGTACCACACCGCCGATCTTTGGAAATGCACGGTACAATTCCAGATGAGTAGGTGTATCAGAGGATGGATTGTATCTTCCCTCAATCTTATTTCCCTCAAGATCCATGATCACCATATCATCCGGTGTCAGTTTGTCATAGTCAACACCACTGGGTTTGATGGCAAAATATCCGGTTTCACGGTCAATCTGGCTGACATTTCCCCAGGTAAAGGTTACCAGATTGTATTTTGGAAGCAGCATATTGGCTTCATATACCGCTTTTTTTAATTCTTCTAACATAGTTTCCTCCTGCCTAGTGCAAATGTACTACTGCTGCACGCTCAATCTCCAGTCCCTCTTTATATCTGTCCATAAAAGCTTCAAATCCTTCCACATCTTTCGGATCCGGTGCAATCTGTACACTTTCTTCTTTTGCAAATACCTGTTCTTCCAGATAAGAAGCAAGGCTCTCGCCTTCTATTTTATTTTTACGGTAAGCAGCCAGAAGAGCGATTCCCCAGGCACCGCCTTCCCCTGCTGTTTTCATCACGGATACCGGCGCATTGACCGCTGCCGCCATCACCTTCTGTCCCACACCTTTTGTCTTGAAGAAACCACCGTGCCCAAGAAGCTTATCTACAACCACACCTTCTTCTTTTAACAGGATATCCATACCCAGTTTCAGCGCACCCACACTTGTAAACAGGTGGCTTCGCATAAAGTTCGCCAGGGTAAATTTGCTGTCCGGTGTACGCGCAAATAACGGACGTCCCTCTTCAAAGTGTGTAATATGTTCTCCGGAAAAATAGCAGTATGGAAGCAGTCCGCCGCAGTCTGCATCTCCCTCTAAGGCTTTGTTATATAAAGTACCGTACAGTGTATTAGTATCTACTTTCACGCCGAAACTTTCCAGATTCTCCCGGAACAGGTTCACCCATGCGTTCAGATCTGAGGTACAGTTCTGAGAATGTACCATAGCTACCGGCATACCGTCCGGTGTTGTCACCATATCAATTTCTCCGTATACCTTTGACAGTGGTTTTTCCAGGACGATCATGGCAAATACAGAAGTACCTGCGGATACGTTACCGGTGCGTACGGCTACGCTGTTAGTCGCTGCCATTCTTTTCTATTCACTGCATTCAGCTTTACCGGCAATCCGGCAGTCTTCACCGCCCGGATTCCTGCCGGAAGAAGAAGGCAGTACGATCTATGCCTATACAAACAGCCGGGAAATCCTTTCGCTGACGAAAGTGTATTTTGATTTTGACCTGGAAGGCGCAGATCCGGATGAAGTCCTTGATTATGTAAGAAAGCTGTATAACGGGAGCCATACCTATTATCTGACCGAGACACCGGTATATGATACAGATGCAGACGGGAATCTTTATGTCAGTGCTTACGATGCAACTATTGATTACACGACATACTATTTGAATTCTATTTTTAACTGCCAGTTAGCAAATGATTCTTATGGCGGCTCTGCGATTCTTGGATCTGATCTGACAGGGAGTGTGGCTGCACAGCAGATATGGAATTACTGCAAAAGTGCAGGGTGGTCGGATGCGGCCTGCGCGGCGCTATTAGGGAATGCAG
>ERZ506957.1164-NODE-1164-length-10517-cov-6.185720_pt1 | contig 10517 bp, 6 predicted proteins | sample MGYA00512894_ERZ506957 | MGnify/ENA metagenome assembly ERZ506957
GATTGGCCAATCTGGAATGCAACGCAGATTGTCTAATAATAGCTGATTGTTCATTGTCTTTTATACTATAAATTAATACTATATTTTTTATTGTTTCTTCGAGTTTTGGCAGCTTTTATCGGCTGTGTTCCACGGAAACACTGAAGCTTTTCTTTAACCACAATTTACTTGATGCAAAAGGCTCTAAGCTCTTTGATATCAAATGCTTTATGTAAGAGTGGTTTCACGTGAAACATTGTAAGAAATCCCTTGTTTTGCAGGTTTTTCTTGCTGAAACCGCCAATTCTTCTGCTTGCCTTCCTAGTAAGACGGGCAATGCATCTTTGCTTATCTTCCCAGTAGGACGAGCAGTACATTGATGTCGCTTGGAGATACTCCTGGAATTCGGCTTGCCTGAGCCAACGTGTCAGGGTCGATGCGCTCGAGCTTTTGTCGTCCTTCTGTTGAAATTTCGAGAATCTCAGAGTAGTTGAAGCGTCCCTTGATTCTGATGTTCTCCAAACGGTGCATCTTGTCGGCGATGAGTCGCTCGCGCTCGATGTATCCTTTGTACTTCATCTTGATTTCTGCCGCCTCGGCAATCTCTTCTTTCCGGTTGTCTGGTGTTTCCATCGCTGCCTTCAGGTCGGGGATGATTTCCGACAGGTTCTGAAGGTTGAGATGCGGACGAGCCACGAGGTCGATGAGCTTGCAGCCGGCGCGGAGTGGAGTAGTGCCGAGTGCTTCGAGCTTCGGATTGATCTCGTCTTTCTTGATAGGATAGTTGGCACAGAAGTCGATGATTCTTTCGATGGCATCTTTCTTCTCCATCCACCAGTCGTAACGGTCGCGCTTGGCAATGCCGAGCTCGTATGCTTTTTCCGTGAGTCGGGCATCGGCGTCGTCCTGACGAAGCAGGATGCGGTACTCGGCTCTTGAGGTGAACATGCGGTATGGTTCATCTACACCCTTTGTGGTGAGGTCATCGATGAGTACACCAATGTAACTCTCGTCTCGCTTCATCTCGAACGTCTTGTCGCCCACGCAATGAAGTGCAGCGTTGATTCCGGCAACCGTGCCCTGACCTCCTGCTTCTTCGTAACCGGTGGTTCCGTTTACCTGTCCGGCAAAGAAAAGTCCCTTGATGATTTTCGACTCCAGCGAATGCTTCAGCTGGGTTGGGTCGAAGTAATCGTACTCGATGGCGTAACCTGGTCGGTAGATCTTCGCATCTCTCAATGCCGGGATTTCGTGGAGTGCATCCAGTTGGATTTCCATCGGCATGCTCGAAGAAAAACCGTTCAGGTACATTTCATTGGTGTCTTCACCTTCTGGTTCCAGGAAGAGCGGGTGCTGTTCCTTGTCGGGGAAGGTGACAAGCTTGGTTTCGATGCTTGGACAGTAACGGGGACCTGTGCTTTGGATTTGACCATTATATAAAGGTGAGTCATCCAATCCGCTTTTCAGAATTTCGTGTACCTTGCTGTTTGTATAGCATGTCCAGCAAGGAAGCTGTTTCAGAACTCTGTGGTTGCCCATGTACGAGAACTGATGGAAATCGGTGTCGCCCGGTTGCTCCTCCATGTCTTCGAAGTGAACGCTTCGCTTGTCGATGCGTACAGGAGTTCCTGTTTTCATTCTTGCCGATGTGATTCCCCATCGGGTGATGCTTTCTGTGAAATGATGAACGGCAGGTTCTGCACATCTTCCACCTTCCACCATCTTTCTTCCCACGTGCATCAATCCGTTGAGAAAAGTGCCGGCGGTGATGATGATGCTCTTGGCATAGAATTCTGCACCCCAGATGGTGCGCACGCCGATTGCCTCTCCGTTTGCTACGAGAAGCTCGTCGGCCTGGTCTTGCCAGATGTCGAGATGGTCGGTATGGTCGAGAATGGTTCTCCATTCCCAGATGAACTTGCCACGGTCGCATTGAGCACGAGGACTCCATACGGCAGGTCCCTTTCCTATATTAAGCATACGGAACTGGATAGCCGTCTTGTCGGTGACGATACCCATCTGTCCGCCCAGTGCATCAATCTCTCGCACAATCTGTCCCTTGGCAATACCGCCTATGGCAGGATTGCAACTCATCTGACCAATCTTGTTCATGTCCATCGTTATCAAGCAGGTGTTGGCGCCCATGTTTGCCGAGGCAGCTGCTGCCTCGCATCCGGCGTGCCCTCCACCGATAACGAGTACGTCATAATTGAAGTTCATAATCTCTGTTTCTAATCTATATTTTATCTAATTTTCGGCAAAAGTAAGAAATTTAATTGAAATTTTAGCAAAAATACTTTGATAAATCATTAAAATATAGTAATTTTGCAGCAGACTTGCGAAAATATACCTATAAATGAGGATTGCAGAATGCCTTGAAAGTGGTATTGCAAGTACGAGATGAAGGAAATAATAAATTAGTTTCAAACAGTTAAATAATTAAAATTCAATCATTTATGTGGTTAATCAATTCATCTATTGGTAGAAAGGTAGTGATGTCAGTAACTGGTATCGCTCTTATTCTATTCTTGACATTCCACGGTTGCATGAATGTGGTTGCGCTTTTCTCTGGAGAAGCTTACAACACAATCTGCGAGTTGTTGGGTGCTAACTGGTACGCCGTAGTTGCAACATTAGGTTTGGCAGCTTTGGCAGTTTGTCACATCGTTTACGCTTTCATCCTGACAGCACAGAACCGTCGTGCTCGCGGTAACCAGCGTTACGAGGTAACAGCAAAGCCAGAGAAGGTAGAGTGGGCTAGCCAGAACATGTTGGTGCTCGGTATCATCATCGTTCTCGGTTTGTTGCTTCACCTCTTCAACTTCTGGTACAACATGATGTTTGCTGAGCTTTTGGGTACTAGCTTCGGTCACCACCCAGCAGACGGCTTCGCTTTCATCCAGGACACCTTCGCTAACCCAGTGTTCGTAGTTCTCTACATCATCTGGTTGGTAGCTCTTTGGTTCCACCTCACTCACGGTTTCTGGAGTGCTATTCAGACTCTCGGTTGGAACGGTAAGACTTGGTTCTGCCGTTGGAAGACTATTGGTATGATTTACTCTACCATCCTGCTTCTCCTCTTCATCGTTGTCGTATTGGCATTCGCTTTCGGTTGCGCTCCATCTTTGTGCTGCGCATAATTCGTGTAATCATTTAAGTATTAAAAAAGATTATGGCAAAAACATTAAATTCTAGAATACCTGAAGGACCAGTTGCTGAGAAGTGGACCAACTATAAGGCTCACCAGCGTTTGGTTAACCCAAAGAATAAGTTAAAGCTCGACGTTATCGTCGTAGGTACAGGTTTGGCAGGTGCTTCTGCAGCTGCTTCTCTTGGCGAGATGGGCTTCAACATCTTGAACTTCTGCATCCAGGACTCTCCACGTCGTGCTCACTCTATCGCTGCACAGGGTGGTATCAATGCAGCTAAGAATTATCAGAATGATGGTGACTCAGTTTACCGTCTGTTCTACGATACAGTAAAGGGTGGTGACTACCGTGCTCGTGAGGCTAACGTTTACCGTTTGGCTGAGGTGAGCAACGACATCATCGACCAGTGCGTAGCTCAGGGCGTTCCTTTCGCTCGTGAATACGGTGGTATGTTGGCTAACCGTTCTTTCGGTGGTGCTCAGGTATCTCGTACATTCTATGCTAAGGGTCAGACAGGTCAGCAGCTCCTCCTCGGTGCTTACTCTTCTTTGAGCCGCATGGTTGAGGCAGGTAAGGTAAAGCTCTTCACCCGTTACGAGATGGAGGATGTAGTTATCGTTGACGGTCACGCTCGTGGTATCATCGCCAAGAATCTGATCACAGGTAAGTTGGAGCGTTTCTCTGCCAACGCCGTAGTTATCGCTACCGGTGGTTATGGTAACGCTTACTTCCTCTCTACAAACGCTATGGGTTGTAACTGTACAGCAGCTATCCAGTGCTACCGCAAGGGTGCTGACTTCGCTAACCCATCTTACGTTCAGATTCACCCTACATGTATCCCAGTTCACGGTACAAACCAGAGTAAGTTGACTTTGATGTCAGAGTCACTCCGTAACGATGGTCGTATCTGGGTTCCTAAGAAGATTGAGGATGCCAAGGCATTGCAGGCAGGTACAAAGAAGGGTTCTGATATTCCTGAGGAAGACCGCGACTACTACTTGGAGCGCCGTTACCCAGCATTCGGTAACCTGGTTCCTCGTGACGTGGCTTCTCGTGCAGCTAAGGAGCGTTGCGACAAGGGCTTCGGTGTCAACAACACAGGTCTTGCCGTATTCCTCGACTTCTCTGAGTCTATCAACCGTCTCGGTATCGACGTTATCCTGCAGCGTTATGGCAACCTCTTCGATATGTATGAGGAGATTACCGACGTTAACCCAGGTGAGTTGGCTAACGAGATCAACGGCGTGAAGTACTACAACCCAATGATGATCTTCCCTGCTATCCACTATACAATGGGTGGTATCTGGGTTGACTACGAGTTGATGACCACTATCCCTGGTCTCTTCGCTATTGGTGAGTGTAACTTCTCTGACCACGGTGCTAACCGTCTTGGTGCATCTGCTTTGATGCAGGGTTTGGCTGACGGTTACTTCGTATTGCCATACACCATCCAGAACTACTTGGCCGACCAGGCATTGTGGCCAAAGCTCTCTACCGATCTCCCAGAGTTCGCAGAGGCAGAGGCAGGTGTTCAGAAGGAAATCGACCGCCTGATGGGTATCCAGGGCAAGCGCTCTGTAGATTCTATCCACAAGGAGTTGGGTCACATCCTTTGGGAGCACGTAGGTATGGGTCGTACCAAGGAAGGTCTTGAGGAAGGCTTGAAGAAGATGAAGGCTCTGCGCGAGGAATTCAACAAGAACCTCTTCATCCCTGGCAAGAAGGAAGGCTTGAACGTAGAGTTGGATAAGGCTATCCACTTGCGTGACTTCATCTTGATGGGCGAGTTGATCGCTTACGATGCATTGCACCGCAACGAGAGCTGTGGTGGTCACTTCCGTGAGGAGTACCAGACAGAGGAAGGCGAGGCAAAGCGTGATGACGAGAACTTCTTCTACGTAGGTTGCTGGGAGTATCAGGGCAACGATACAACTGCTCCAGTGCTCAACAAGGAACCTCTCGAGTATGAGGCAATTAAGGTACAGACAAGAAATTACAAGAATTAAAAAGCGAACAAGACAATGGCAAGAAATATAAGTTTCACAGTTAAGTATTGGAAGCAGGACGGTCCTACAGCACAGGGTCACTTCGATACACACGAGATGAAGAACATCCCAGATGATACTTCATTCCTCGAGATGCTCGACATCTTGAACGAGGAGCTCATCGAGTCAGGTCAGGAGCCTTTCGTCTTCGACCACGACTGCCGCGAGGGTATCTGCGGTATGTGCTCTCTCTATATTAATGGTACACCACACGGTAAGACTGAGCGTGGTGCTACAACATGTCAGCTCTACATGCGTCGTTTCAACGATGGTGACGTTATCACCGTTGAGCCTTGGCGTTCTGCTGGTTTCCCTATCATCAAGGACTGTATGGTAGACCGTTCAGCATTCGACAAGATCATCCAGGCAGGTGGTTACACCAGCATCCGTACAGGTCAGGCTCAGGATGCCAACGCTATCTTGATTCCTAAGGAGAATGCAGACGAGGCAATGGATTGCGCTACATGTATCGGTTGCGGTGCTTGTGTTGCTGCATGTAAGAATGGTTCTGCCATGCTCTTCGTCAGCTCAAAGGTTAGCCAGTTGGCACTTCTCCCACAGGGTCGTGTAGAGGCTGCTGCCCGTGCTAAGAAGATGATTGCACGCATGGATGAGCTCGGATTCGGTAACTGTACAAACACTCGTGCTTGCGAGGCTGTTTGTCCTAAGAACGAGTCTATCGCTAACATCGCCCGCTTGAACCGTGAGTTCTTGAAGGCTAAGTTGGCAGACTAATCCACCGTATCTCTTAAGACACCGGATTTTTCTCTTCGCATTCGAACGAATGCGAGAGAATTTTCTCAAAAACCCTTCACCCTTCACCTTTTGGGTGTAAGTGGTTGAAGGATAGGTAGTTGGGTGGGTGAAGGGTTGAAATGACTCTTCACCCACCCTTCACCTTTTTATAGGGATAGGTGAAGAGTGGTGAAGAGTGGTGAAGGGTCAGCGCCACTCTTCACCTCTCAAATCCCCTGTGTTTATCGGGGGTTCAGACGAAAAGGTGAAGGGTGAAGAGTAAAAACGAGAGTAGGTTTTTTTACTGCGGAGGCCCCATTCCAATTTTTGCCTTGCCATGGCATTTTTTTGCCCTTTAGGAGGGCAATTTTTTGCCATTGCCAGGCAATAATCCTTATGTCGTGAGAGGTTTAAAAGAACAGAAGTATTAAGCTATAAAAAAATAAAGTACCATTCCATAAAGATATAAAAAGAGCATAAATGATGAACCAAGCTACTCAAGACTTTATTCGCCAGCACCAGGACGATGATGTTCGCCAGCTGGCTTTTCTCGGCAGCAAGTATCCGGAAGTAGATATGCCTTTCGCTCTCGATCAGATTCGCGGGCGAAAGATGGCTCGTGTCAAGTTGCCTCGTTGGGCAAGTCTCGAAGGCATCATCTATCCTCCTCATATTTCTATGGAGCAATGCTCCTCTGAATCTACTGCGCTTTACAAGGCAGAATTGGCAGCGAGACTGCTCGGCTTGCCAGCTTCATCATTTTCAGAAGAAATAGAGTTTGTTGACCTGACAGGTGGATTTGGAGTAGATTTCTCTTATATCGCAGCCCGGTTGGGAGTGAAGTCGATGTACGTGGAGCGACAGGTTCATCTCTGTGAGGCGGCAAAGGAGAACTTCGGGCGATTGGGCTTGAAGAACGCCATCGTGAAGAATGGAGACGGAATAGAGGTTCTGCATTCTTTTGCTTCAAAGAAAAAGGCTGCTGCATCAGATTCTTTAGGCATAACTGAAGAGCAGTCTCGGTCATTACTTAAGACCAAGCTTGGTCTTAAGTTAATCTTCATAGATCCTGCCCGTAGAGACGATGCGGGCAACAAGGTGGTATCCTTGAAGGATTGCACGCCCGATGTTACCGTTTTGCAGGAAGAAATGCTTTCGAAGGCTGATTACGTCATCATCAAACTCTCTCCGATGCTCGATTGGCACCGTGCCATAAGCGAATTAAGCCACGTAAGAGAGGTTCATATCATCTCCGTGAACAATGAGTGCAAAGAACTCCTTTTAGTGCTCTCAGCGCGAAATATGGGCGAAATGGAGGCTGCATCGGCAGATGGAGCAGCTGGAGAAGTAAAACATGCCGGGAGTCTCCGCATTTATTGTGTCAATGATGCCCAGTCCTTCGTCTGCGAAGAGTCGGATATGGAGGCTTCTTCGGTGAAGATAGCCCCATCCACGTTTGAAGAGATGCAGTATCTTTACGAGCCGAATGCATCGTTGATGAAAGCCGGCTGTTTCTGCGTCTTATCTGAGCGATATGGAGCCAGAATGCTTTCCAAGAACAGCCATCTCTTCGTGAGCCGTGAACCTATCGCCGCCTTCCCAGGTAGGAGTTTCCGCATCATCGCCATCTCTTCTTTCAATAAGAAGGAGTTGAAGCGTCATCTGTCTGGAATCACCAAGGCGAACATCGCCACCCGCAACTTCCCTCTCTCCGTAGCGGAATTGCGCAAGCGATTGAAGCTGAAGGATGGTGGCGAAACCTATATCTTCGCCACCACATTGAGCGACGAAAGCCATGTGCTGGTGATTACGGAGAAAAAATAAGCTGATTTCCTGAAAAATCAAGTTCTAATCCTATAAGATGATTCCGCCAAAACCACCACTAATCGGGTGATATAGGCTAGTTTGTGGCTCGTAATCATTCTTGAACCCCTAAAAAACTGAAAATAAAGATAGCAATATTTGGTCGTTTGGCGAAATATTGCTATTTTTGCATCCTATAATATTGCAAACTAGTTTGAAATCATGTCATTAATAGAAATTAAAAAGGTCGAAAGCAAGAAGGATTTGAAGACGTTCATCGACTTCCACTACGACCTCTACGAAGGCAACGAATACGATGTGCCTAATCTTTTCAGCGACGAAATGAATACCCTGAGCAAGGATAAGAACGCTGCGTTCGACTTCTGCGAGGCAGAGTATTATCTAGCCTATAAGGATGGAAAGCTGGCAGGTCGCGTTGCTGCTATCATCAACCATAAGGCAAACAATAAGTGGGGAAAGAAATCCGTTCGCTTCGGATGGATTGATTTCATCGACGACCGTGAGGTTTCGAAGGCTCTTCTGGATGCCGTTGAGAAATATGGCCGCGAGAAAGGCATGGAGGATATGGTAGGTCCGCTTGGATTTACCGATATGGACCCTGAGGGAATGCTTACCTGGGGTTTCGATCAGCTGGGTACTATGCCTACCATCTACAATTACCCTTACTATCCGGAGCACATCGAGGCTCTGGAGGGTTTTGAGGTAGATAACAAGTATGTGGAGTTCAAGATCATGGTACCTGATACCATACCGGAGAAGTACGCCAAGATAGCGATGATGATAGAGAAGCGCTACAATCTGCATGTGCGCAAGCTTACTAAGAAGGAAGTCTTCCAAGGCGGAATGGGACAGAAAATCTTTGATCTCATCAACGATACCTACAAGGATCTCTATGGATATTCAGAACTCTCGCAAAAGCAGATAGATCAGCTTATCAAGTCGTATCTCAGTTTCCTCGACTTCAACCTCATCACCTGTATCGAGGATTGGACGGGTGGAGAGCATAAGCTCATCGGTGTGGGAATCACCATGCCGTCGTTGGCTCATGCCCTGAGAAAGTGCCGTCGAGGCAGATTGCTGCCGTTCGGATGGTTCCACGTGTTGAGAGCCATCAAGCAGCACAAGACCAACATCGTTGACCTCCTCCTCATCGGTATTCTTCCGGAATATCGTGCCAAGGGAGCCAATGCGCTTCTCTTTGCCGACCTGATTCCTTGGTACCAGAAGTACGGCATTGAATGGGGTGAAACCCAGGTAGAGCTGGAAACCAATGCGGGCGTGCAGGGACAGTGGGGAGCTTTGACCCCAGTAATGCACAAGCGCAGAAAGTGCTACAAGAAGATTATTAAATAAGGAATTAAGGGATCTCCCCTAAAACATAGGAGGATTTTATGTCAGAAGATAATAGTGAATTGAAAGCCCCACAGGAGCAGCAGCCGGTAGAATATACCGATGACAACATCCGACACTTGAGTGATATGGAGCATGTACGTACTCGTCCGGGTATGTACATTGGTCGTCTGGGTGATGGTAACCTGCCGGAGGATGGAATCTACGTACTCTTGAAAGAGGTGGTAGATAACTCTATCGATGAGTTCAAGATGGGGGCTGGCGCCAGATTGGAGATTGATATCGAAGATCATCTGCGGGTCAGCGTGCGTGACTATGGCCGTGGTATTCCTCAGGGAAAGCTCGTTGAGGCGGTGAGCGTGCTGAATACCGGTGGTAAGTACGACAGCAAGGCGTTCAAGAAGAGTGTCGGCTTGAACGGAGTGGGTGTGAAGGCGGTGAACGCCCTCAGCTCTCATTTCGAGGTAAAGTCGTTCCGCGACGGCAAGGTGCGCCATCTGAAGTTTGAGAAAGGTATTCTGCAGAGCGATGTTACCGAAGATACGGAGGACGAGAACGGTACCTTCATCTTCTTCGAACCGGATAATACCCTGTTCAAGAACTATTCTTTCCACGATGATTTCGTGGAAACCATGCTCCGTAACTATACTTATCTGAACACCGGTCTTACCATCATGCATAATGGTCGCCGCATCCTCAGCCGTCATGGTTTGAAGGATCTCCTGACCGATAACATGACCAATGAAGGTCTTTACGAGATTGTCCACATGAAGGGCGAAGACATCGAGATAGCCTTTACCCATACCAATCAGTATGGCGAGGAGTACTATTCCTTCGTAAACGGTCAGCATACCACCCAGGGCGGTACTCATCAGAGTGCCTTCAAGGAGCATATCGCCAGAACCATCAAGGAGTTCTACGGCAAGTATGAGTATGGCGACATCCGAAACGGACTGGTGGCTGCCATTGCCATCAACGTAGAAGAACCGGTCTTCGAGAGTCAGACCAAGATTAAGCTCGGCAGCACCACGATGACTCCGAATGGTGGCGAAACCATCAATAAGTATGTGGGCGATTTCCTGAAGAAGGAAGTAGATAACTATCTCCATATCCACAAGGATGTGGCTGAGATTCTGGAGAACAAGATCAAGGAGAGCGAGCGTGAGCGCAAGGCGATGGCTGGCGTTACCAAACTGGCTCGTGAGCGTGCCAAGAAGGCGAACCTTCACAACCGCAAGTTGCGCGATTGCCGCATCCACTTCAGCGACGCCAAGAACGAGCAGAAGGAGGCTAGTTCCATCTTCATCACCGAGGGTGATTCTGCCAGCGGAAGCATTACCAAGAGCCGTGATGTGAACACCCAGGCGGTATTCTCGCTGCGAGGCAAACCGTTAAACTGCTATGGTCTGAGATCGGAAGAGCACACGTCTGAACT
>ERZ506957.1170-NODE-1170-length-10496-cov-5.456374_pt1 | contig 10496 bp, 9 predicted proteins | sample MGYA00512894_ERZ506957 | MGnify/ENA metagenome assembly ERZ506957
AAGAGCACCAAACCGATGCTCTTTATCCATGGCGACAAGGATGCCTTCGTGCCATACGCTATGCTGCATCCGCTATATGAGGCAAAGACGAAGGGCAGAAAAGCCATCTTCATCGCCAAAGGTTCCGTTCATGCTATGGCATATCGCGACCATCACGAGGAATACACCCGCATCGTAAAAGATTTTGTTTCTAAAGAAGAATAGGCTATTCTCCGATATGTTGTCCCACCACATGCCCTGTGGTCCAGGCGGCCTGCAGATTGAAGCCGCCGGTGATGGCATCGATGTCGAGCACTTCGCCGGCAAAGAAGAGGTGAGGGCACACCTTGCTCTCCAGGGTATGCAGGTCGATGTTGCTGAGGCTGATGCCGCCGCAGGTAACAAACTCCTCCTTGAAGGCTCCCTTGCCGTTCACCTGATAGAGGTCGTTGGTGAGGGTTTCTATCAGCAGGTTGCAACCCTTCTTTCCCATTTCGCTCCATTTCTTTTCGGGTGCATATCCCATCTTCTGAATCAGGAAGAGCCAGAGGCGGGATGGGAGATTGTAGGGGCGGATGCTTGCCAGCTGCTTCTGTGGGTTGGCGATGATGATGCCCTGGATGTTCTCTTCCACCAGCGAGCGGTTGCTCTCGTGTACCCAGTTTACGGAAATCCTGATCTGATAATTGTTCTCGTGCAGATAGCGGGCAGCATGGGCTGAGAGTTTCAGCACGGCAGGACCGCTCATGCCCCAGTGGGTGATGAGGAGCGGACCTTCTGCCTTCAGCTTGGTGCCTGGAATGCTGGTATATACAGGTTCTACCACCGTGCCCATCAGATTCTTGAAAGCCTTGTCGGCAATGTTGAAGGTGAAGAGCGATGGGATAGGCTGCTCTATTGCATGTCCCAAGTCTGAGAGATGCTTGAAGCTTTCCAGCTTCGGATGACCGCCCGTGGTGATGGCTACCCGGTGGAAGGCAATCTGCCTGATTTCGGAAACGGGATGAGAGGCAGAAGATGCACCCGATAGATTTCCCTTTCCTTTTGAAATCTTGAAATCTAGGAGCAGGCGCTCATCCTCAAGTTCGGTGATGGCGGTGAGCTGGTGGTTGCATTGTATCTTCACCCCCAGTCGCTTGGCGGTATTCACCAGACAGTCGATGATGCTGTGCGAATCCTGTGATTGCGGAAACACGCATTGGTCTTCCTGCGTAACCAGTGGCACGCCGTTCTCCTCAAACCAGTTAAAGGCATGCTGGTAGTCGAATCTCTTGAAGAGTCGCTTCATCAGTTTATGTCCTCGGGGGTACGCCTGTTTCAAGTCGGAAATCTCCTCAAAGGAATTGGTAAGATTACATCTTCCTCCTCCCGTGATTTCCACCTTGGCGAGAACCTTCGAATTCTTCTCGAAAATCGTGATGTCGGCGTGAGGGAAGTTGCGCTTGGCCTCTATCGCCGCAAAGAATCCTGCGGCACCCCCACCAATAATTGCAATATGTAGTGATTGTGGCATATCGTATTTTTGGTTGATTAGGGTGCAAAGGTACTGCTTTTCTTTGATAAAAGAAGAAAAGTTCCCCTTTTTCTTTTGCAGATACGATAGATTTTTGTAACTTTGCGCAAAAATATCAGCACATGGAAGCAAAGAGAATACCATACGGCGTATCTGACTTCGTTGACGTGATGGAACGGAATCAGTATTATGTAGATAAGACTATGTATATTCCACAGTTGGAAGATGAAGCGGATAATTTGTTTTTTATCCGTCCTCGCCGCTTTGGAAAGAGCATATTCTTAAGTATGTTGCATGCCTATTACGATTGTCATACCAAGGATAAGTTCCAGCAATGGTTTGGCAATCTCTGGATAGGCAAGCATCCCACACCTTTGCAGGGCAAGTTTCTCGTCTTGCATCTAGACTTTTCGCAGGTGGGAGGAACAATAGAGAAGTTGGAGGATAACTTCAACAGTTATTGTCGTATCAAGCTCGACAGCTTTGTTGATGTTTATCGCGACTTCTATTCTGAGAGTTTTGTAGGAAAGGTGCTGGCTTCTACTGAAGCAACAGAGAAACTCAATATGATAAACGATGAGAACAGAAAGCTAGGACTGGATGTTTATCTCATCATAGACGAATACGATAATTTCACCAACACCGTGCTCAATGAGCAGGGTGAGGACATGTATTGGGCGATAACTCATGCAGAAGGTTTTTATCGCGACATCTTCAAGAAGTTCAAGGGCACTTGCCGTCGTATCTTCATCTCGGGTGTAAGTCCTGTTACGCTCGATGATGTTACCAGTGGGTTCAATATAGGATGGCATATCTCTACCAAACTCAAGTTTAATCAAATGCTCGGCTTCTCCGAGGAGGATGTGATGGAACTGTTTGGATATTACAAAACGGCAGGAAAACTTCCTGCTGACTGTGATATTCAGAAAGTGGTAGCGGAAATGAAACCATGGTATGATAACTATTGCTTTTCAAAGATGGCGTTGAATAAGCAGAGCAAGGTATTCAATTGCGATATGGTGCTTTATTATCTTCGCACGTATGTAAGCACGGGGGCTGCCCCAGAGCAGATGATTGACCCGAATACCAAGACCGACTATAATAAGATGAAGCGCCTTTTGCAGTTGGATAAGCTGGATGGAGACCGCAAGGGAGTAATTCGCACCATTGCTGAGACGGGGCAGATTATCACGAATCTTCGTGAAACTTTTCCTGCCCGTTCCATTACCGACCCCGGCGTGTTCCCAAGTCTGCTTTTCTATTATGGAATGTTGACCATTAAGGATACTTTTGGCGACCAGGTGATACTGGGTATTCCCAACAACAATGTTCGCAAGCAATATTATGAGTATTTGCTGGAAGAATATCAGGATGTAAAGCATGTAAATATTGATGAGCTCAAGACGATGTTCACTTACATGGCATTCCAGGGGAAATGGTGTGAGGCTTTGGGGCATATGGCAAAAGCATACGCCGAAGTCTCTTCGGTGCGCGATACCATCGGGGGTGAGCGAAATCTGCAAGGTTTCTTTATGGCTTACCTTAGTTTGAACAATTATTATTATACTGCCCCCGAATTGGAACTGAATCATGGCTATTGCGATTTCTTCCTCTTGCCAAACTTGTCTCGTTATCCTACCAAGCACAGTTATATCATAGAATTGAAACTTGTGCCAAAGAAAGAAAAGGGAATTTCGAAACAAACTTTCGAGAAGATGATAGGAGAGCAGTGGGATGCAGCTAAAGAGCAAATCAATCGTTATGCCGTGGCTCCAAGGGTAGAGGCCTTGCGACAAGGTACCCAACTGCATAAGATTATCATGCAGTTTGATGGCTGGAATCTGATCCGTATGGAAGAGGTGTGAAAAGGTGTGAAAGTGGGTAATAAGATACCCTATAGAATATTTTTTGATTTAGGATATAAATAAAGTTTTATGGCAAAAAGAGAATATGTTGAGGCCAACAAGCGTTGGCTGGAGGAAAAGGCAAAAGAGGAGGGCGTTATGGCGCTGCCTCGTGGTATATATTATAAGGTGTTGAAGCAGGGCGCCCCGAAGGGCGCACAGCCTAGCCGACGCAGCATCGTGACTGCTCATTATACCGGTTGGACCATCAACGGCAAGAAGTTTGATTCCAGCCGTGGCGGTACGCCGTTCGCCATGCGATTGAGCGACCTGATAGATGGCTGGATTGTTGCCATGCAGCAGATGCACGTGGGCGACCAGTGGGAACTTTACATCCCAGCCGAGATGGGTTACGGCAAGTTCTCGCAGCCGGGCATCCCAGGCGGTTCTACCCTGATATTCGAAGTAGAACTGCTGGGTGTGGGATAACCCGGATACTTGAAATTATAAAGATCATTAAGATAAGAGAGTCTTGTCCGGCTATAGTCGGTTCAATTCATCTTCCGCACTGTTCATGCCGTTGTATCTTCCCTTGCGCTTGTTGAATTTCCAGGTTACGGTCAACTTGTAGCTCCATAGCTTGTAATCCTCAGTCTGGGAGAAGTCAACGGCATGCTCGTGGGTTCGCTCCTTGAAGAGCTGCTGATGGAAGAGGTCGTTGGCACTGAAGGCAACCTGTAATCTGCCGTCCATCCACGATTTGTTGGCACCAAGACTCCAGTTCTGAGTGGGGCTGAACTTCGTTTTGCCCACTTGTCCTCCGTTGTCAAAACTGTAGGAGAGCGACAGCTGATAGTCGTTTGGTAGCGTGAAGTAATTGTCGAACGATGCATTCCAAGTTGCTCCGTTATAGCTGATTAGCTCTTCATGATCATTTACGGAGAAGCGCTGGTAAGTGATGCTTGCATTTACATTTGGGCGCCAGCAGCCGAAGACGTGTCCCCAGTTGAGATATGCCATGTATTTCTGAATCTTGTTGAAGTTCATGAATGTACTCACGTATCTTACGGGCTTGTCTTCCGGTACTTTATGCACATACATGATGGAGTGGTCGGTACGGGTGTATCTCAGCATTCCCATGAAATCTTTCCACTGTACCGAGTAGGTCAGACGATAGGTGTTGACAGGCTGCAGCTTCGGATTACTGATCTGATACTGAAAGCGCGAGGTATAGTAGATGTTCCCGCTTAGCTGACTGATAGAAGGTCGGGCGGTGGTAGTTCGGAAGCTGAGCGAGTGATGCCACGATGGTTCGTTGAGAGTGATACCGAACGATGGAAACCACTGGTCGTAATGGCGCTCCATATTGTCGGGAGATATCTCCGACAGATTGGTGTATCGGGATGTGAGATGCTCGTATCGGATGCCTGCCCACCAGCTCCATCTGCCAGCTTCACCCTGATATTGCAGGTAAGCAGCCGTCTTGGTATCGTGGTTTTTGTATTCCGTAGTTCCAAGCATATCGGCAGAACTTTCGGTTTTTCCCTTGCCTTCCATCAGGCTCCATTCGCCACCATAGTTGATGGAATGTTTATCAGAGATGAGTTGCTTGACTTCGATTCTTCCACTATAGATATCGTAGTTGGAATTAGAGCGGTTGAGGGTTTCCTGCATCTCGCTACCTTCTTTCTCCGTGATAGGCTGGCTGTCAGAATCCTTGTTCCTTGCATAGTCCAGATAAATCTGTGATGAGAAATGCTTCGACCATTTAGCCAGATGGAAGAGGTTGAAGTGGTGACTGCGCTGGTGTCCCCATTGCTGGCTCTCCGCATCAAAATACTTCATCTCGCCATCCGCATCAGAAAGCTTCATCTCTCTATTTGTATCTTCTCCTGCTGGGTTAGGATAGCGATAGTACTGCTGCTGTTTCTCGCTTCTACCGCCATTCAGCCAAAGCCCTTCCCATTGTATTCCCACTTCGTGTTGCTTGCTGAGCAACCAGTCGAAGTTGAGTTCTGTAGCGTTATAATTTGCCTTGTTCTTGCCATGGCGGTCGGTTCCGAAGAGATATTCGCCATCATTGGCTCTTACGAGCGCTTCCTGTGGCTGATGCACATTGTATCGGTTGTCTGTGTAGCCGTAAAATCCTGTGAGCGAAATATTCTTCGTTACCCAACCCAGAGTCAATTCCTCGTGGTTGGTGTTCACCTCGCTCAACTTATCATACACCTGCATCTTGCCGAATATACCCTCGTCTGTTCTTCTCGTCAGGATTCTCAGTACGGCTCCCGTCGTTGCATCATATTTTGCACCAGGAGTGGTAATGAGTTCTATTTCATCTATCTGCTTCACATCGAGATGAGAGAGTTCGGCAGAGGTAGCCTTTTTGTCGTTGAGATAGATGGTGGGTGCTCCCAGTCCGTTTACTTCCAGAGTTCCATCGGCGGTTTGTTTCATGCCGGGGATGTGCCTCAATACATCTTCCAGCGTTGGCTCCTTTGCCAAAGGAGTGTTACGGACACGGGTAACCAGGGCATCGTTTCTCATTTTGTACATCGGGCGATGACCTGTTACGGTTACGGCTTGAATCTCGGCCTCCTTATCAGCTTTTGTCTCAGCCTCCTTATCAGCTTTGATCGAATCTTTTTCCGTCTGTACCGAGTCTGCGGAAACTCCGGATGTCTGGATTTTCCCGTTTTGTGCTGTTGCACAGGTGGCGGTGGCTAGCATCGCGCATAAAACTGTTTCTTTCTTCATTTTCTTCCTTGTTTTTTGTTTTCGTCTGCAAAGGAACAGCTTTTCGGGCTCAAAATCGCAAATAATCATTACTGAAACATTACGCTGGCAAAATAATCTTGCTTCACCTTATTATATATAATGAAATCTTCGTACCTTTGTATCGAAAAAAGAAAAAATGATATGAATAGAAGAATCAAACAAGTCTGGCTGCTCGCCATCCTTTCCTCTTTCCTGCTGATAGGCTTGCAGACCTATTGGCTCTATAATAGCGTGACCTATTCGATGGGAGAGATGGGGAAGAAAAATGCCGAAAAGGCGGAACAGGCAATAGTCACTTATCAGACAAATATCGGAGAAGCGGTAAAAGAAAAATCACATATCGGTTATGTCGTCTCGGCATATTTTTCAGACTACAAGCGTCCCGTTACAACGGTTTGCTCTCCGCTGGATACGGATACAATCATTGGTGGAGTGGTGTATCGCAAGCCGGGATTCGGTAATGTGATGGAGAAGAGAGATACTTTCGATTTGCGTGAGACGGATTCCAATAATTCTTTTGATTGCCTGAATACTTACATCACTTACCAGCTTACCCGTTTTGATAAGGCGCATTTTGACCGTTTCATCAGTAGAAAACTGGGCAATGATTTCATCGGGGCAGAGATGAAGACAGGAAAGCATCGTCTGTGGCAGACAAGAATCGTAGAGCCTCCTACCTTGTTTCATCACGAAATGCTGGTAGAAGTGCCTTTCAATCCTATCCAGTATCAGTCGATGCAAATGAGGATGCAGGTGCCGATGCTGCCCATCCTGAAGGGAATGATGTGGCAGATGATAGGAAGTCTGCTGGTTACCATCATGCTTCTCCTGAGCATAGCTTATCTCATCAAGGTGATGCTCCTGCAGAAGAAGGTGGATAAGATGCGAAGCGACTTTGTGCATACGATGATTCACGAGCTGAAACGCCCCGTGCAGACGCTGAAGATGTGTGTATCTGTATTCTCTTCTCAAAAGACAGATGAGAAGGATGAGAATGCTCTCATCATGGAGACGGTTAGAGAGGAAAGCGATAACCTGACCGCCTATCTCGCCAAACTCCGGGAAGTAATCAGGGCAGAGGAACATATCCCGCTCCAGATAACGTCTTTCGATATCCATGCCGCCTTGCTGAATCTGGTGGCTGTGTATCGAAAGAACAGACAGAAGGAGGTGAATGTTTCGCTCGATTACCAGCGCACTTCCGACCTGATGATGGGAGATAGAGACCAGCTTCTGAATGTGGTCAGCAACCTGATGGAGAACTCGGTGAAGTATTCTGGAGACATAGTCAATATCCATGTTGCCTGCCGAGATACCGAGAAGGAGGAAGTCATGATTTCTGTATCAGATAATGGTATCGGAATTTCGCCCGACGAGCAGCAGAGAGTCTGGACGAAGTTCTATCGCAGCAATGCTTACCCGGATATGATGCAGCCGGGCATCGGATTGGGTTTGAGTTTTGTGGATATGATTGTGAAGGCCCATGGGGGCAGGAAAATGATGCAGAGCGAAGTGGGCAAGGGAACCAGAATTTCGATTGTCATCCCGCAGCACTCCTGATGCATCCGGTTTAACGCTATAAAGAACAGAAAAAATGATCAAGATATTATTTGCAGACGATGACTTGAAGTATTCTATGTTGCTGAAGAGTTTTCTGCAGCAGCATGGCTACGATGTGACTTATGCCGGCAATGGCAAGAAGGCATGGGAGCAGTTCCCGGAAGTGAAGCCCGACCTGGTATTGCTCGACATCAATATGCCGGAGATGGATGGCTATGAGGTGGCTGAGCGCATCAGAACCATCGACCCGAAGGTGCTTATCTTCTTCCTCACCGACCGTACGGAGAAGAACGATCGACTGAAAGGTTTCTCCCTGAAGGCAAACGATTATCTTGCCAAACCCTTCTATCCGGAAGAGTTGCTGGCAAGAATAGAGGAGCGGTTCTCCATGAATGAGAGTGAGACGATAGAAGAGGAGGTGTATCATTTCGGAGAAACCACCTTCTGCTATAACAACAATGAGCTTCGTACCCGTTCCTCTCGTGTGCTCATTACCAGCCGACAAGCCGACATCCTCCGTCTGCTGGCGAAGAATATCGGCAATGTAGTAAGCAAGGAGATGATACAGGAGGCGGTGTGGGGTACCGTGAGCTATGCCAACTCCCTGGCTGTGAATGTGCAGATGACGTATCTCCGCCATGCTCTTCAGCATGATGCGACCGTTAAGATTGAGTCGCTGAAGAAAAAGGGATACGTTTTGTCTGTTATTTCTCCAGAGTAACGATGATGTAGGCTCTGCCATCGTCTTTCAGACCTCTTTCCTGAATGGCTTTGGTGCCCTCTTTCAAGACCTCGATGGCTCTGATCTTGCTGGGAGAAATCTTGTTGAATTCCTCTTCAGTCAGTTCCTGCTCTCTGCCCTTGATCAGATAGTGAGGGGCTGGCTTGGGGGCAGGAGGTGTGGTAGTGGTGATGATATGAATCTCTATCACATCTCTTTTGGGTGCCGGCAGGACGTTGGTGTTTACCTGGTAATTCTTGATGGTTTTACCGATGAGTTCCTTGCCGGTGAAGTTTGGAATGCGCTCACCGTCAATGGTGTAGATACGCAGGGTATCTGCCTTGGATGCCATACTGCTGGTTATGCCCAGCAAGGCAAATGCAATGGTGAAAATATACTTTTTCATAAGCATAGAGAGTTTTATAAATCGTTTAACTGTGCCAGTGGAAGTAGCTGATAACTACCATCTTGCGTCTCTGCTGCATTGATGGTGTAATGCTGTATGTTGCCTTCGTTGTCCAGGGTTGAGATAACGATGTTATCGCCTTGGCGGTTGATGGTCAGCTGCTCGGCAGAAGGCAGGGCGGCAGAGGCTACTTCATAAATCTGATTGAAATCTTCATGAATGCTTCTTTCTGTTTCAGAAGAGGTCTTTTCGGCATTGCCGGAAGTCTTTTCATTTTTTCTTGAAGTCTTTTCGGCATTACTTGAAGTTTTTTCTAGGTTGCCAGAAGAGGTCTCTTCTGTATTTTCTGCAGTCTTCTCTGTATGGTTCTCGCTTCTTTCTGCGAAATTCTTTCTTTTGGCAAGGGCCATCTTGCTTGACTTCATTTCCTGTGGAGTCACGATATCCTGGGTTGCAGCCAGGAAGAGGGAGTCGGCACGTTCCATCTTTTCGTATGCATTCAGGTTCCCGTCTTCATCCTCGGAAGATGGCTGCGAGCGAACCACCTGCTCTGTAGGAACCAGGTTGGCAAGACCAGGTTGTTCGGAAGAGGATGAGAAATAATCCTTGATAGGGAAGAGCAGGAAGATGAGGCCTGCCAGCATCGCCGTAGCGAGAAGTATCGCAGAGAGGCGTACCCATCTTGTTTCGTGCTTCTTAGAAGCTGCAAGGGACATCTCTTTCATTTGCGGCTGTCCATCAGCTTCTTCTTTTCTGTCCAGTTCTTTCATCTCTTCTTTTCCGTCCAATTCTTCCATCATTTCCATTTCTGTTTGATGGAAATTCGGAGTATAGTTCTCCATTCCCAGCATCAGGTTTCTGATGTCGAGATCCTCATCCGTTAAATCCTTATCCTCGCAATGGCGATAGAAATCAGCCAATGCCTGTTCTTCCTCCACGCTGGTATCAGCATCGAGGTAGCGCTCTATCAGCTCGTGGCGATAGGTTATATCTTCTAGTTTCTTCATTTCTTTCATTTTTAGAGTTTATGACTTCATCATTTTCAGCAATGATCTTCTTGCTGCAGAAATCATCGTCTTGGTGCTCGTCTTGTTGGCTCCACAGATTTCGGCAATCTCATCGAGGCTCTTTCCCTCGCTTCTCAATAGCAGCATTCTTCTCTGCGTATCTGGAAGCCTGTCCATCGCCCTGTTGAGTCGCCTTTGCGTATCTTCGCCGATGATGGTCTGGTCGGTACGCTCGGTTGCCGTACAGATTTCTGCAGGATGCTTCATCTGTTCCAGCGATGCCGTCTGGGCTTTGTTGCGTCTCAGATGGTCGATGCAGAGATTCCTGGCTATCGTCATACCTAGGGCCTCGATGCTCTGGTATTCCGAGAGCTTGCCGCGCATCTTCCAGAGCTTCACCAGGGTTTCCTGCACGATGTCGTCGGCTTCTTCGGCAAGGGTTCCTGCCGAGAGATAGCGTTGACAATGTGCCGTCAACCTGGGGCGCATTTCCTGGGCGATATGTTCAAATTCTGTTTCTTCCATTTGTTCCTTTTTATGTGTATGACGCAAGAAGAGGCGAAAGGTAAACAAAAAAATGCTACCTTCGCACATTTCTGTGCAAAGATAGCATAAAAATTTGAGATATAGACATATCTTTTATTTTATTTGTGGATGAAGTGGTTTATTCCTCTGTTTTTGCCATCAT
>ERZ506957.1175-NODE-1175-length-10490-cov-3.617345_pt1 | contig 10490 bp, 11 predicted proteins | sample MGYA00512894_ERZ506957 | MGnify/ENA metagenome assembly ERZ506957
ACATAGGGGACGATGCAGTAGGAACAGAAGTTATTGCACCCATACATGATGGAGACCCAGGCCTTGACCGTCCCCTCCCGCCGGACGGGAAGTCCCTCGGCGATGGAGCCGGGCTCGTCGGGGGTCTCGAAGATGCGCCCTCTCCTCGTCTGGATGCGCCAGAGGAGCTCAGGAAAGCGCCAAAGGGCATGGGGCCCGAAGACCAGGTCCACATGGCGGAAGGACTGCCGGATCTTCTCCGCCACATGGGGCTCCTGCATCATGCAGCCGCAGAGAGCAATCTTCATCAGAGGATTCTTTTTCTTGTAATTCTGCAGATACCCAAGTCTGCCGTACACCTTGTTGTTAGCATTCTCACGTACGGTACAGGTGTTGTATACAATGAAATCAGAGTGCTCATCAGTTCCTTCCACGTAGCCAATCTGCTCAAGTATTCCGACAAGCTTTTCTGAGTCGCGGGCATTCATCTGACATCCAAAGGTCTTGACGAAATAAGTCATAGGACGGCCGATTTCTTTAGATTTCTTTTCTACAAAATTCTTTGCCTTTGCCATGTAGTAATACTGCCTCTCAGGCTCATGTGCCGGTGGTGTCTTTGTTATATCTATATCGTAGCTCATGTTATATTATGTTTCCTCTCAAATTAATTCTATGATACTTTACCTGACTATTCCCTGATCTGACCACTGCCATAAATAATATACTTATAGCTTGTCAGTGCTTCAAGCCCCATAGGTCCCCTTGCGTGAAGCTTCTGTGTGCTGATTCCAATCTCAGCTCCAAAGCCGAATTCAGTTCCATCGGAAAATCTGGTTGAGGCATTTACATAAACGCATGCAGCATCTATCTCATTTAAGAACTTCTGTGCGTTGTCATAATCATTTGTGACGATTGCCTCTGAATGTGATGTGTTGTATCTGTTGATATGCTCGATTGCCTCATCAATACTGTCAACAATCTTTACCGACATGATGTAATCAAGATACTCCATGCCCCAGTCATCGGAAGCCGCCTCTGTCACATCGTCTCTTCCGGCAAGAATTGCCTGTGCTCTTTCATCACAGCGCAGCTGTACATGATGCTCTCTTAGCTTATCGTACAGCTTTGGCAGAAACTCCTCTGCTATGGCGCTGTGTACTACAATCGACTCACATGCATTGCAGACACTGATTCTTTGTGTCTTTGCATTGTTAATAATATTAACAGCCATGTCAAAGTCAGCATCCTTGTCCACATATACATGACAGTTGCCTGTACCGGTCTGGATGACAGGAATTGTGGCATTTTTGACAACATTTTGGATAAGTCCTGCACCACCTCTTGGTATGAGCACATCCACATACTGATCCATCTTCATAAACGCATTTGTTGTCTCTCTGTCTGTTGACTCAATAAGTGCAAGTGCAGCAGCAGAAACCAGATTGTCCGTCAAAGCCTTTTTTAGAGCCTTAACTATTGCGATATTGGTATTTATCGCATCACTTCCACCCTTTAATATGACACAGTTGCCGGTTTTAAAGCACAGACCAAAAGCATCTGATGTGACATTTGGGCGCGCCTCAAAGATAATGCCAACAACACCGATTGCAACTCTTCTTTTTCCGATAATAAGGCCATTAGGACGCTTTGCCATAGACATTACTTCCCCTATAGGGTCTGCCAGCTTTGCTATCTGTCTGAGTCCGTCAGCCATGCCAAGGAGCCTGTCATGGTCAAGCGAGAGCCTGTCAATCATGCTCTTTGCCTTCATATTTTCCTCTGCTGTGGCCACATCCCTTTTGTTTGCCTCAAGGATTTCTTTTTCTGCCTTAAGCAGATTGTCCGCTGCATCATTTAATACTTTATTCTTGATATCTGTATCCAGTGTTCCTATCTTTACTCTGGCCTCATATGCATCCGCACAAATTTTTTCTAAATCAGTCATCAATAAACACCTCTCTCTTATCTGTTATCACCCCATCTAAGGGTACGTCATATTCATCTTCAAACGTCATGCTGCTAAGTAACTGGAAATCGTAGCCCACTCCAACTGCCATAACAGTGTCTCTTTTTGTAAAAGACGATAAATATCTGTCATAAAAGCCCTTTCCATAGCCGATTCTGTAACCGGTATCCGAAAATGCAAGCCCCGGCACTATCATAAGCGCCCTGCCATCCGCCTGCGTATACTCCTTCGTCATATCAGGCTCTTTAATATTAAATGAACCACAATTAAGCTCATCAAGGCCTCTTACCCTGTAAAAGGACATTTTATTGCCCGAAACCCTCGGATAATATATCCTTTTTGCTTTGTTTATTAAATAGGTAAAATACTCATCAGTATTCACTTCATTTCTGATAGCTGAATACAAAAGTATGTTGTCATAATCTCTGTCAAGCTCTGATACCATGAATCTTTTATAAATGTCATGGCTCATGTTGTGGCACTCATCAGCACCCAGAAGGTCTCTTTGCTTTTTAAGCCTGCTACGAATTTCTTTTTTTGTTTCCATATTTCTCGCCGAGGTTCTCAACCGAACCGTCATCGTTTACCATATCGATATTGTTGAGCTGGTTTCTTAAATTCTTCTTCACGTTTGCTATATACTCCTTGCGCAAAAGATCCTGCTCCTTTTTCTCTGCCTCAGAAAGTCCCTCTGCCTGTGACTTTCTGTAAAGCTCATTGATTCGCTGTATTTTTTCCTGTGTCATAGCACTCTCCTGATTTCAAATTTATAGCTGATTACTGGCCGCCTGTAGATGTAGGTGCCATCTCTCTTTGTATATAATCCGCAAGCACAAACTCTGCATCCCTTGCCCTATGGAAAAGGGTTCCTGTATATCTGTCATTCATAATGTCATATAAAATCCCCATATTGCCGCCGTTTGCGATAATCATATCGGCACCGGAATATGTGGCAATCTTTGCCGCTGTAAGCTTTGTCGCCATGCCGCCGGTTCCGACATCGCTGCCGGTTGATGACTTTGCCATGCCAAGTATTTTCCTGTCAAGCGTATCAACCTCTCTGATAAGCTTTGCATCCGGATTGTCATGAGGATCGTCGGAATACAGTCCGTCTATATCAGATAGCAGTATGAGCAGATCAGCCTTCGTGATTGATGTAACAATAGCAGACAGCGTATCATTGTCACCAAACTGCATCTCGTATGTGCTTACCGTATCATTTTCATTGACAATAGGCACCACGTTCAAATCAAAAAGCTCCTCAAATGTATTCATAACATTGCGTCTGGAAACAGGATTGACTATGGTATTCTTTGTCATGAGCACCTGTCCGGAATTCTGATTATACTCGGAAAAAAGCTTCTGATATGTCATCATCAGCCTGCCCTGTCCCACTGCGGCGCATGCCTGCTTTATTGAAATATCGCTCGGCCGCTCCTTTATGCCTATCACATCACGTCCAACCGCGATGGCGCCGGAGCTTACGAGGCACACATCCATACCGCTGTTTCTGTAATCACATATCGAGCGCACCAGACGCTCCATCTTTGAAAAATTGAGACTTCCCGTCTCTGCATGTGTCAGCGTCGATGAGCCTATCTTTATTACCACTCTTTTATAATTGTCTAAAAAACTCATTTCTATCATCTTTCCTATTGTAAGTCTAAATGCATACATAATTACATTACGCATACATTTACTACTTTACCATATATTCATGTAAAATACAAAATCATTTTTACTACTGTCTCATTTTTTTATTTTGTGTTATTATATTTCTGTTGCTTTCGGTTTTAAATTTCATAAAGCCCGGACGCAAAGTTATATTTATGCTTTTACTATTTAAGCTTTAACTATAAATAATTTACAACTAGAAAATTAATAAAGGATGCACTATGAAAAATAAACTAAAACACCTTGTCCCTGTCCTTTTGGCGCTTGCCACAATAGCAGGAAGCCTGTCTGCATGTGAATTAAAGCCCAAGTCTCAGCAGAAGGTTTCAAAACAGGGTTTCTACTTTGACACGATAATACAGATTACGCTTTATGGCACTACCGACGAGAAATACATAGACGACTGCTTTGATATGGCAAAGAAATATGAGGATATGCTTTCAAACACAGTTAGTTACTCAGAGGTGAGCAAAATAAATGACGCTGCCGGCAAAGAATATGTCACAGTAAGCGATGATACACTTGAGCTCATAAAAAAGGGCATCGAATACGGCGACACAAGTGACGGCAGGTTTGATATCACTATAGGAAAGCTGTCTGATTTGTGGAATTTTTCTGAAATAGCTGAAAATACCGACTCTAAAGATAATGAGGTGGATGCATCAGTCGTTCCGTCTGATGCGCAGATACAAAACGAGCTGTCACATGTAAATTACCGCAATATACAGATTAACGGAAACGATGTGATGCTAACCGATTCAAAAGCAAAGCTTGACCTTGGTGGAATCGCTAAGGGCTTTATTGCCGATAAGATGAAAGCTTATTTACAGTCCAAAAAAATCCCCTCCGGCATCATAAACCTGGGTGGCAATGTCCTCACCGTCGGTGAAAAATCCGATGGAAGTGATTATACAGTCGGCATACAAAAGCCCTTCGACGAGAGCGGTGAGCCCATATGCACTGTCAAAATCAAGGACAAATCCGTCGTCACCTCCGGCATCTACGAGCGGTACTACAGAGTAGATGGCAAGCTATATCACCATATACTTGACACAACAACCGGCTATCCCGTCAAAAACAATCTGTACTCTGTCACCATCATAAGCGACTCCTCCTGCGACGGAGATGCCTTAAGCACCACATGCTTTGCTCTTGGCATTGATAAAGCAAAGGAGCTTATAAATTCCCTTTCCGGTGTTGAGGCAATATTTGTGACAGATGATTATAGTATTATCACGACATCAGATGAGTATAACGTAAGCAAAGAATAGCTGCCTAAAGCTTATAAAAAAGCTGCCACATATCATAATGATATGTGACAGCTTTTATTCATTACAGAATAATCTTCTTTGGACACTTCTCTGCGCAGATTCCGCAGCCTGTACATTTCTCCTGATCAATATAAGCTACATTGTCTACTACATGGACAGCATCTGACGGACAGTTCTTCTCGCACAGATGACAGCCGATACATCCAACCGAGCATGCCTTCATGACATCCTTGCCCTTGTCCTTTGAGCTGCACTTTACAACATGCTTTGTGTCATATGGAATAAGCTCGATGAGGTGCTTTGGACAAGCCTCTACGCACTTGCCACAGGCCTTGCATGTAAGCGGATTGACGCATGCAACTCCGTCAACCACATGGATTGAATCAAAAGGACATGCCTTCACACAGCTTCCATAGCCGAGACAGCCATAATTACATGACTTAGGTCCGCCGCCCGGTACAAATGACATGGCAACACAATCCTCTACTCCTGTATAGTCGTAGTCTGTATTTGCTTTGTCGCAGGTGCCGGCGCACTTTACAAATGCAACCTTCTTTACTCCGGCCTCAACCTTTACACCCATAATCTCGCTGACCTTTGCCGCAACAGGGTCTCCACCTACAGGACACTGTCCTACCGGTGCCTCTCCCTTTGCAATGGCGGCAGCAAGTCCGGAGCATCCGGCATATCCACAGCCACCACAGTTGTTGCCCGGAAGCACCTCAAGTATTGCTTCCTCTCTCGGGTCAACCTCTACTTTGAATTTTTCTCCTGAAATACCGAGGAAAAATCCAAGAATTATACCGACAGCTCCAACAACTAAAGCTGCAATAATAATCGCAGTAACATTCATATCACTTTTCCTCCAATCCTATACAGAAACCATTCCTGAGAATCCCATAAAGGCGATAGCCATAAGACACGCTGTAAGAAGCACGATGGCTGTTCCCTGGAAAGGCTTTGGAATATCATTATACTCAATCTTCTCACGTACCCCAGCCATAAGCACGATGGCAATAAAGAAACCAAAGGCTGTGGCAAAGCCGTAAACTACACTCTCTAAGATATTGTAGCCCTTTGTTACACTGTTAAGTGCTACACCGAGTACGGCACAGTTTGTTGTGATAAGAGGCAGATACACACCGAGTGCCTTGTAAAGAGGAGGCATCTGTTTCTTTAAGAACATCTCTACAAACTGTACCAGCGCCGCGATCAGCAGGATGAATACGATAGTCTGCAGATAAGTCAGGTTCGTAGGAACCAGGATAGCATTGTAAATAATACCTGTCACAAAAGATGACAGTGTAATAACGAAGATGATCGCACCGCCCATGCCGGCTGCTGTCTCCACACTCTTGGAAACACCAAGGAAAGGACAGAGGCCAAGGAACTGGCTGAGGACTACGTTATTTACAATCGCTGAGCTTACAAGTATGATCAAAAGTTCTTTCATAATCCATTACCCCCTTTTTCCCTTACACATGGTATTGCCACAGGCTGCACAGCTTCCGCCGCAATCAGGATTACTTGGATCAATGCCACGTTTGGCTGCACCGATTTTGAATTTGTTCTGTAATGCAGAAAGCGCTGCCAGAACAAAGAATGCTCCGGGTGCCAGGATAAAGATTGTGATCGGTTCATAACCAGCCTTACCTGCTGCAGCATCTGCCAGAGGAAGGATCTGATGTCCGAACAGAGAACCTGCGCCGATCAGCTCACGTACTGCACCGATACAGGTGATACTTAAGGTAAATCCAAGACCCATACCAATACCATCAAACAGAGAGGCAATCGGTTTATTCTTGGATGCATATGCTTCTGCACGTCCAAGGATGATACAGTTAACTACGATCAGAGGAATATAGATTCCAAGGGAGTCATACAGACTTGGGATAAATCCCTGTAAAAGAAGCTGTACAACTGTTACAAAGGAAGCAACAACTACGATAAATGCAGGCATACGCACTCTGTCCGGAATAAAGTTTCTCAGAAGAGAGATCATTAAGTTGGATGCTGCAAGAATCACTGTTGTAGTAAGTCCCATTCCGATACCATTGGTTGCAGATGTGGTGATAGCCAGTGTAGGACACATACCAAGCATCAGTACAAAGGTAGGATTTTCTTTGATGATTCCGTTATATAAACGTTCAGCAGGTGTGTTTGGTTTCATCACTGATTTCCCCCTTTCTCATACTGGAATGCACATAATCCGGCATTAACACCGTTTGTCATGGCATTCGTTGTAATAGTGGCACCACTTAACGCATCGATCTGATCATCCGCTGTGGCACCGGTCTTTGTATATTCAAATTTGTCTACGTTCTTATCTTTGAACTGATCCTTAAATGCATCTGTGTTTGCTCTCATACCAAGACCTGCGGTCTCACCGATGGAAAGAATGGAAATTCCATTTAAGGTACCGTCATCCTGAATACCCATTGCAAACTGGATGTCTCCGCCGTAACCCTCGGAAGTGGTTACTGTAAATGCATATCCCAGTTCATTGCCTGAAGCATCTTTGGCAAGCATAGTCTCATCTATGGACTGTGCCGCATATCCGTTCTCATCCAGATAAGACTGCATGGCATCCGCATCCACATCCACTGTCTCAAAGCTGTCCGCATCTGCAAATACTGCCTTATACGCATCCTGTTTCGCCTGTGCTTCCTGCTTTGCAATAGGATCTGCTGTAATATCCTGGACTACACCAAGGGCAAGTCCTGCCACCAGTGTGATCACTGTAATGGCTATGGTATCTTTGATAATTCTGTTACTCATGCCTTTTTGCCCCCTTTCCCAAATGCCGGGTGACGAGTCACACGTTCAATCATCGGAACTAACAGGTTGCAGAAAATGATCGCATAGGATACGCCCTCTGCGGAACCGCCGAAGAGACGGAAGACCGCAGTCAGTACACCAAGACAGACACCGTATACATACTGTCCTCTTGGTGTGATCGGTGTTGTGACATAGTCTGTAGCCATAAACCATGCACCAAGCATAAGACCACCGCCGAAGATGTGGCTGAACAGATAGTTCACGTCAAATCCCTTGCCTGTTCCAAGCATGTAAAGGATTACAAATACTGCGAAACTTCCAATATAGGTAAGCGGAATCTTCAGATCGATCACCTTGAAAACCAGAAGGATTGCTGCTCCGATCAGGATCGCAAGGGCAGAAGTCTCACCGATAGTTCCCTGGATATCACCGATAAACATATGTAATACAGATACAGAACTGTCTGTAAATCCATTCTGTTTCAGAGCTGCCAGAGGAGTTGCACCGGATACAGTATCTACCACACCTCTGAAGCTGTCGCTTACTGCGAAGTCTGTCATCTTTCCTGCGAAAGAGATCATCAGGAAACATCTTCCTGCAAGTGCCGGGTTCATGAAGTTCTGTCCCAGACCACCGAAGAGCTGTTTTACAACGATGATCGCAAATGCACTGCCAAGTACAGGCATCCAGAGCGGAATTGATGCAGGCATATTTAATGCAAGTAATAAACCTGTAACAACTGCACTGAAGTCTGTAATTGTGTTCTTCTTATGCATCAGCTTGTCATAAATCCACTCAAAGAATACACTGGAAGCGACGGTGATCACTACTACCAGTAAGGCACGAAGGCCAAAATTATAAATTCCAAACAGTGTGGTCGGCAGAAGCGCCAGTGCCACAAGCTGCATGATTTTGCTTGTTGTCATCTTATCCCGGACATGGGGATTGGATGATACATGTAACATCTGATCCATTACGATGTCCCCCTTTTACTTTTTCTTACGGCTTGCCAGAACCATCTTACGCATAGATTTGATCATCTGGGTCAGCGGACGCTTGGCAGGGCAGATATAACTGCAGCAGCCACATTCGCAGCACTCCATACCATCAAATTTCTGGAAGCTCTTCATGTCACCATGCTCTGCAAAGGTTGCAAGTCTTGCAGGAATGACATGGCCGGGACAGACTCCTACACATCTGCCGCAGTTAATGCATGCAGTCTGTTCGGCATCTGCCACATCATCCTTCTCCAGGCAGAGACATGCGGAGCTTGTCTTAATACATGGTACATGAGTGTCATACATGGCAAATCCCATCATAGGACCACCTGAAATTACTTTGGATACATTGTCTGTCAGTCCGCCGGCAGCTTCAATCAGCTCTGCCATATCTGTTCCGGAAAGGACATCAAAGTTCTGCGGATTCTTAATCCCCTGTCCTGTTACTGTCACGATACGGTCCATAACAGGTTTTCCAAGGATAACGGCTTCATAAACAGCAATTACGGTATCTACGTTGTCAACTACGCATCCTGCATCTGCCGGAAGCATGGCAGAGTTGATCTCTCTGTCTGTGACAGCCTTGATCAGGAAACGCTCACCACCCTGTGGGTACTTGGTCATCAGCTCTGCTACTTCAATACGTGGAATATCTTTTACCATTTCTTTCAGTTTCGCAATACAGTCAGGCTTGTTATCCTCAATACAGATGTATCCCTTCGCATTGTCAAAGAGCTTCAGCATAATTCTTAAGCCCTCGATCAGCTTCTCAGAGTCATCCAGCATTCTTCTGTAGTCACTGGTAAGATAGGGTTCACACTCGGCACCGTTTACAAGGATATGATCGATCTTGTCCGGTTCCTTTGGCGCAAGCTTTACCTGTGTGGGGAATCCGGCGCCGCCCATTCCCACAACTCCGCCTTCTTTAATTCTCGCCAGAATTTCCTCTTTCGAAAGATCTTCCAGACGTGCAGGAGTAAATTCCACACTTTCATACTGCTGGTCATTCTCAATGATAATGGAATTGACCATAGAACCTGTTGCTGTCAGGCGCGGTTCGATTCCTTTTACCGTACCGGAAACAGACGAATGGATCGGTGATGAGACAAACCCCGCAGCATCTGCGATCTTCTGTCCTGCGAGCACATGGTCTCCCTTCTGAACTATCGCTGCAGCCGGAGCACCGATATGCTGGGAAAGAGGATATACCATATCTCCCTTTGGCAGATATTTCACTACCGGACTGTTCTTGGATAATTCTTTTCCGTCATAAGGATGAACACCACCCTTAAAGGTTAAAATTCCCATTTCGTTCCCTCCTTTTATATATTAAGCACCACCAAAGTGCTCTATTTTTGATAAAATCCATATACTTTTTTGTACATTTTTATCAACCTGTTTATAATATAAACCATTTTTTCAAAAAAAGCACTACCCAAATTTCATTTTCTTGTGTATAATTAAATACAATTTCAGAAAGGAAAAATTATTAACATGATTGTTAAAAAAATGCCCATTTTACAAGGGTTTCCAAACTTTGAGACTGTTAAATTTTTCACTGGAAAATTCTTCCAAAAATACAATTTTACACCTGTTTTTTACGACATTGAAACCACCGGATTATCAAGAAATTCCACGTATTTATACCTGATTGGAGCTGTTGGAATTGAAGATGAAACTTGGAATTTTTATCAATGGATGGCGGAAAATGCAAATGAAGAAGAGACAATTCTGAGAATTTTTTCACAATTTCTTCAGCAATGTGATTTGCTGATTTCCTACAACGGAGACCGCTTCGACCAGCCATATCTGGAAGCACGATAT
>ERZ506957.1183-NODE-1183-length-10464-cov-13.614660_pt1 | contig 10464 bp, 9 predicted proteins | sample MGYA00512894_ERZ506957 | MGnify/ENA metagenome assembly ERZ506957
GGAAGTTCCGCTGTAAGACGAGATAAAGAAGCGCCCCGCCGGTCAGGATGCAGGTAAGCAGCACATTCCCGCCGATCGTTACTCCGGCAAAGACGCACAGCAGCGCCCACAGCTTGACCGGCACCGCAAAGGATGCGTCCGCTCTCATAGAACGCCGGCCTTCTGAAAATGCCTGCGGATCAGCCGACTGCCCACCATGCAGCCTAAAAAGCCCATCAGCGTCGTATACAGCAGAATAAAGGCCAGCCAGCCGGGAGAGGTGTAGTAACGCACATAGGAATCGATGTAGCTCTGCTCCATACCGCTTGCCAGCGCAAAATCGTAGTAGGTGTCCCAGAAGAACCAGATGGGCAGCAGATTGACCCCGTTGTATAAAAGGCTCGCCACCGTCCAGGCGGCAGTCAGCCGTTTCGGCTTTTGGCAGGAGCCTTCCTTCCAGAGAATCGCCTCGCAGAGGATCCCCACGAGAACATAATAAGGAAGCAAGAACCAGTTGCCCATCAGCAGGAAAATCACGCCGAGGATCGTCATATAGATCAGCGTCACAAAACGCTTTCCGATCCGGCTGACCATGAGCATATAGACCGGCGCGCAGAGGAACATGGTGATCCCCACCGACAGCACCATGCTGACAAAGTCGTTGGCCATGCAGACCATATTGACAACGAGCTGGATCACGATCAGTACCGCCGAAAGCAGCACTGTGGTGATCACATCCCTGACAGACCATTTATTTGTTTCTTTCATAAACGCCTCCTTGTTTTCGATACTTTGTTTTCCAATATTGCATTCGGAATCCTGTTTATCCCGCAACTTTCTACGCCGTCCACTCCATGCTCTCGCTCTGGAGCTGCGCCATGTGGCGGAACAGGCCGTTCTTTTTCAGCAGCTCCGCCGGAGAACCCATCTCAACCACGCGGCCGCCGGAGAGCAGGACGATCTGATCGGCGTTCATGACGGTACGCATGCGGTGCGCGATGATGAGCACCGTCTTATCCTTGATCAATCCGGACAGTGCCGCCTGCACCGCCGTTTCGTTTTCCACGTCCAGCGAGGCCGTGGCCTCGTCCAGCAAAATCACCGGCGCGTCCTTCAAGATGGCGCGGGCAATGGAGATGCGCTGCCGCTCACCGCCGGAGAGCCGGGAGCCGTTTTCCCCGATCAGGGTATGGTAGCCCTCCGGCAGCTTGGATACAAAGGCGTCGCACTGCGCCGCCTTTGCCGCCGCCAGCACCTCCTCGTCGGTGGCGTCCCGCTTGCCGAGGCGGATGTTTTCCATCACGGTATCCGCAAACAGCACCACGTCCTGAAATACGATGGCGTAGTTTTTCAGCAGTGCCTCGCCGTCCACCGTGGACACATCCACGCCGCCCAGCCGCACCGTTCCCTCCGCTATGTCCCAGAAACGGGCTGCCAGCCTGGCCGCCGTGGACTTGCCGCCGCCGGAGGGACCCACCAGTGCCGTCACCTGCCCCTGCTTTGCCGTAAAGGAAACGTCTCTTAGCACGTCCTCTTTTTCCCGGTAGGCAAAGGTCACGTGCTCAAAGCGGATGTCGTAGCCGTCGGGATCATATTCGGTCAGTCCGGTCATGCGCTTTTCGTTCTCGATCTCCTGCATACGCTCGATGCGCACCTCGCAGGCGAAAACCGCGGCCATGTTGGCAAACATGGAGCCGATGGGGTCATATACCCGGGTGGCGGCGATAAGGAACATCAGAAACGGGATCAGCGACAAGTCGCCGCGGCTCATCAGCGTTACCCCCGTGAGGACGGTGGTGGCGATGCCCAGCTTTAGGAAGGACTGTGCCGCCGTGACCACGGAGCCTGTGAACAGCTCGCCCCGGATGGTGTCCTGCTCCGCCTCGTCCAGCCTGCGGTTCAGGTCGGCGATATACCGCGCCTTCTGGTTGCACGCCTTGATCTCCGGCGCGCACTCCAGCACCTCCTGCATGGCGTCGGTGGCCGCGCGGCGGGTGACAAGCCCCTTCGTTATATGCCGCTTTTCCATGCGCCGGGAGAGATAGACCATCAGCAGCGACGCGGGCACCACCCACAAAAGAGCCAGTGCCATCCGCCAGTCGTAAAGCAGCATGCCTGCGGAAATCAGCGCCGTGGAGATGAGCGCGCCGTGCATGGCGGGGTAAAAGTGGGAGAATGCCTTTTCCAGCGTCTCCGTATCCCCCATGATGGTGGTGGTCAGGTCGGTCAGGTCACGGTTTCCGAAGAAGGACAGCGGGAGCTGGCGCAGCACCTCCGCCAGCCGGATGCGGCGGTTGGCACTCTCCCGGTAGGTGGCTTCGTATAGGGCCTTGTACTGGATCAGGAAGGTCACAAAGAGCGCGGCGAGGGCAAGGACGCCCGCGACCAGAAAGCGCGTAAGCCCCGCCCTTGGGTCGGTGCCGTTTGTCAGTGCCTCTACGATGCCGGAGAGTGCCGTGGCCAGCACGCCCACGGGCAGCATTTTGCTGATGTTGACCAGTACGGACCAGAACACGGCGGACACATAGTCCCTTGCGCCCTTCTCCGTCATGGCGTATTTTTTGCGGATGCGTTCGATCATGCGGCACCTCCTACCTTCCACTGCGCGGCCTTTTGGTATTCCTCCCACATAGCGGCGTATACGCCGCCCTTTTCAAGAAGCTCATCGTGCTTTCCTTCCTCGGCGATCCCGCCGTCCCGGATGACGAGGATGCGATCCATGTTCCGCACCGTGGACAGGCGGTGGGCGATCATCAACACAGTCTTGCCCTTCATCAGCGCCTCGAAGGCCTTTTGTATCTTCGCCTCGTTCTCCGGGTCTGCAAAGGAGCTGGCCTCATCCAGCACCACGATGGGCGCGTCCTTTAAGATCGCCCGGGCCAGCGCGATGCGCTGCATCTCGCCGCCGGAGAGGTACACGCCCTTGGCGCCGATCACAGCGTCCAGCCCACCTGGCGTCTTTTCCAGAATATCGCTGCACTGGGCAAGCTGCGCCGCGTGTAATATCTCCGCCTCGGTGGCGTCCGGCCGAGCGGCGCGGATATTGTCGCGGATGCTCTTCTTAAAGAGCCGCACCTCCTGAAAGACAAAGGAGATCTGCTCCATCAGCTCCGCGGTGGGGATGCTTCGCACATCCCGTCCGCCCAGGAGCACCGCCCCTGCCTGCACATCGAAAAAGCGCGGGATCAGCCGGGCGATGGTGGTCTTGCCGCCGCCGGAGGGGCCCACCAGCGCCCACGCCTCCCCCTGCGGCAGATGGAAGCTCACATTCGTCAGCGCGGGCCTGTCCGCACCGTCATAGGAAAAGGTGACGTTTTCAAAGGAAATGCCGCTACCCGCGGGCTTGCTTCCGCTGTCCGCCGCAGGCTCGGGAAGGGGCGACTCCTTCAATATCGCCTCCAGCTTGTTCACTGCCTCGGCGGCCTCCATCTGTGCGTTGACCGCGTACATCAGCCGCTCCATCATAAAGGCAAGCTGGGGCGCGAAGAAGATGTAAAACACCAGATCGGCCAGCACTGCCCAGCCGTCTGCCGCGCCGCCGATGAGAACCATTCCCAAGGGCATGAGAAGCAGGAACATGGCGTTCAGCACCACTGTAAGCAGGGTGTAGGGCATACGGCACATCATGGCGTAGCCGCTGGCAAGGTCGCGGTAGCTGAGGATGGCGGCATGAAAGCTCTTGAAGGAGTAAACCGTCTGCTGGAATACCTTCACCACCGGGATGCCCCGGACATACTCCGTGGCCTCGGCGGAAATGCGCTCTCCTGCCCGCTGGTATTCCTCAAAGAACTTCATGCCCGTCCCGGTCATCATGCTCATCAGGCAGACAAGCCCGATGATCATGGGAATCAGGCAGGCGAGCCCCATGCGCCAGTCAAAGACGAAGAGCAGTCCCACCGCCAGTATCGGCGTTACGATCCCACCCACCGCGTCGGGGATGGTATGGGCAAGGAGCGTTTCTGTCAGCGCCGCGTTGTCGTCGATCTGCTTGCGCAGCCGCCCCGTGAGGTTGGCGTTAAAGTACCCCAGCGGCAGGTCAATGAGATGGGCGACCGCCGCCTTTCGCATATTTGTCGCTACCCGGAAGGCCGCAAGGTGCGTGCACATGAGCCCGGCGAAATACACAGCCGCGCTCAGAAGCGCCGCCGCCAGCGCATACCAGCCGTAGCGGGCAAGCCCTGCCGAAACGCCACCTCCCGGCGTTAAAATGCCCCGCGCCGCGTACCAGACAAAGACGAACGGGAAAATGCCGGCCGCCGCCGAAACGCCGGACAGCCCGCAGCCCAAGACGGACAGCCACTTATGCCCTCCGGCGTATTCCAGCAGCCTGCCCAGCACCGGCGGCTGCTTTTCTTTTTTCTGTTTGCTCATATTCCGTGTTCCTTTCTTAAAATATATGGATTTGTTGGAGGATGCGCCGCATCGGTTAGAGGCAACTAACCGACAGTTATTTTTTTAAGGCTCATTCGAGCCTTAAAAGTCCGCTCCAGCCGGAGTGGAAGAATACAGCCAGTTCATCGACGTATTTCATGGCTTCCTCTCTCGGCATGTCGTGGACGATGGTTTCACACACCGCCGTAAAGTAAGCTCTTGTGATCATGTGATGAAGCTGACGAGTCATGCTCCCGGAGAGCATACCGTTTTTTCTGAGGAGGGCGTAGTATTCTTCGGATCGATCGACCTCCAGCTCTACCAGCACCTCGATGAAATCCGCGTATCCCGTTCCCTCCGCTCGGCAGAGGATCAGCTTGAATTCGTCGAAATGGTCGTACATGAACGCAACAAGCTCGTGCAGGTGCTGGGTGGAAAGCTCCAGACTGTCTTTTGCTCTCCTCTCCGGGACAAGGTCAAAATAATCGTCCTGTGCCGCCTTGAAGCGGGTGAGCAGCTCGCTTGCGGTCTCGCCCACAAGGTCTTCAAACAGAGCGGTCTTATCCGGGTAATAGCCGTAGAAGGCACCCTTCGTGAAGCCGGCTTCCGCGACGATTTTATTCAGAGACGCGTCCTTAAAACCTTTTTCCAGAAATTCTTTTTTCCCAACTTCGAGGATCCTCCTCTGGGTTTCCGTTCGTTCCATGTCCTACGCCTCCTGATATACCGCCGGTATATACTACTGGTATATTATAACCGAGCATATTGGGCTTGTCAATGGGAGTGACACATTTTATACTAAACACATATACCCTTGCCTGGAGGGTTCGCGATATTGTTTTGCGCATGGAAGGGAGTTCATACAGCCATATATGGAATCTCCAGTGAAATGCCTGCGGCACTTCGCTGGAAAAGCACTTAAAACAGCAGCTATGGCTGATTTTTTGACTTGCCCTTCATCTCACCCATTCTATCACCGCAAATGGTTCATCGGAGTGCCGCCTGCGTGAGGCAATCTCTGACCGCTTCACGAATGGCATCGCTGGTAAATGTTGCAGATGAAACGGCATCCACATCCCAGGTCTGCGCCTCCACGATTTGGGAAGGGATCTCATCTATTGCGCGGTCTGAGATATTTACTGTTTCGCTGTGAGATAGGACATGTACAGACAATATGCTGCTCCCGTCAAACTCTACCTCTACGGTAACCGGACCGGAATAACCTTCAGCGGAAGCCGTATAAACGCCCGCCGTGTAGATGTCTCCCGATTTGCCGCATCCGGCGCACAGCAGCAGCGCACCCACCAGCACGGAGAACAGCACTGATTGCACCCCTTTTTTCATGTGTTCGAACCTCCTGTTTTTTTGTTCTGCTCCGTTATCCTGAAGGGGAGGCATACCGGAACGTTTAATACCGGATGTGTAATGACCTCCGCTTCTACATCAAAGATTTCCCGCAACGCCTGCTGGGTAATAACCTCTTGCGGCGTACCTGCGCTGTGCAGTGTCCCGTCTTTGATCGCCACCAAATAGTCGGAAAACATGATGGCATGATTTAAATCATGAAGAACCATTACGATGGTAACACCATTTTCCCGGTTGAGGCGGCGCAGAAGGTACAATATATCCAGTTGGTGCGAGATGTCCAAATAGGTCGTGGGTTCATCCAGAAACAGCAATCCTGTTTTCTGCGCCAACGCCATGGCGATCCATGCCCGCTGTTGTTGACCTCCCGAAAGCCTCTCCATTTCTCTATGTTCAAGGGAACTCATGCCTGTACTGGCAAGAGCCCACTGAATGATCTCCCGATCCTTTTCGCCGAGACCGCTTAGCGCCGACCTGTAAGGAAAACGCCCGTATTCCACAAGGTCGCCGACTGTGATGCCGGCAGGGGCTTGCGCTCCCTGCGGCAGCAGCGCAAGTCTCTGGGCAACACGCTTTGTCGGCATTCTGTGGATCGCTTCGCCATCAAGGTATACTGCGCCGGAATCCGGGGAAATGATCCGGCACAGTGTCTTCAGTATGGTGGATTTTCCAGAGCCGTTGGAGCCTATCAAGGTGGTTATGCTGCCTTCAGGGATTTTTAAGTCAAGCCCCCTGAAGACGGCCTCCCCGTTATATCCGGCAGACAAACCCTTTGCCTGCATATGTGAAAGCATAGACATCCTCCCTTAAAAATACCTGCGGAGCAGGAACAGAAAATACGGAGCCGAAAGCACGGAGATCACGATACCAACCGGGATCTCCCTCGGCTGAAAGGCAGACCGTCCCAGCGTGTCTGCCAAAAGCAACAGCAGCGCCCCCAGCAGCATAGAGGCAGGCATAAGGGCGTGGTGTCTGCCTCCGATCAACCTTCGTGCCATATGCGGCGCTACCAGTCCCACAAAACCGATCCCTCCGCTGACGGCAACGCAGGCAGAGGTAAGAGCCACCGATGCAATCAGGAGCAGTCTCAACTCCCTCTCTACGGCTATCCCCAGAGAAATGGCCGTATTCTCTCCTAAGAGCAGAATATCCAGTATGTTCGTCTTTGTAAGAAGAAAAGGAACCAGTATGAGCATATAGGGCAACAGGGCAAGAACCTGATGCCAGCTCGTTCCCCAAATATTTCCTGCCAGCCATCTTGCCACGAGCTGATAGCTGCTGTTGTCCATGTTCGCGGCCATGATCAGCATAAAAGAAGAAAATAGGGACGCAAGACCGATGCCGCCCAACAGAAAATATATTGGGAGGAGTTTTCCGTTCCTCTTTGCAAAAAGATACAGCAGTCCTGTTGTGCAAAGCCCACCCGCTATGGCAAATATCGGCTGGTATGCCATGGTACGTATATGCAGCGCAGGGAAAAATGTCAGGAACAGCATAACGGCAAATCCCGCACCTGCGTTTATGCCCAATATCCCCGGATCGGCCAGCGGATTCCCCGTGACAGTCTGCATAACGCATCCGGCAAGTGCCAGACCCATCCCACATAGAACGGCGAGGACGATTCTCGGAACGCGAAACTGCGCTACGACTACGGAGGTTCCCTCCATATGCGGTTGGAATATGCTGTGAACCGCAGTCGAGAAGGGAATTCTTGCGTAACCACTGTTAACGGATAAGATAGCCGCAGCTACAATCAGGATAAGAAGACCGTTGAGGATAAGGAGCAGCCTGGTTTTCTTTTTCATAAGACCATGCCCTCCTTCCTGAAAGTAAGCGCAAAAAAGACGGGCACGCCGAGGATGGATACCAGTGCGCCGACAGGCGTATCAAAAGGGGCGTTTATCATGCGCGCCGCAATATCCGACAGCACCAGCACAACGCCGCCCATGAGCGCAGACACGGGAACCAGCCTGCGGTAATCACCGCCCACAAGAAGTCGGGATATATGCGGCACGATAAGACCGATAAATGCGATGCCTCCCACAAGAGATACACTGGCTCCCGCAAGCAGCAACACCACAAGCATACCGAAAAGCCTGACCGTGCGGACATTTACGCCCAAGCTGGCGGCGCTATCTTCTCCCAGTGCCAAAGCTGATAGCCGGCTCGATAAAAGCAAACCAAGCGCACCGGCTGAGAGAATCACCGGGGATAGCATTTTCAAGCTTTGCCATGTCACACCGGACAAACTGCCCGCGCTCCAGAAAGAAAGGGATTTCACGATTCCAAACGCCAGAGAAACCGCCTGACTCAACGCGGTAAGCAGAGCTGATACAGCAGCGCCTGCCAGAATGAACCGGAAAGATTCGGATCTATGTTTGCCGGCACCGAAACCGTAGACCATGAATACCGCAAGAGCGGCTCCGGCAAAGGCGGCGCATGTTTTCACGATGTCTGGTGCGGCGGGAAACAGAATTGCGGACAGTGCAACAAAGAAACCGGCTCCCGCATTGATCCCCAGAAGGCCGGCGTCCGACAGGGGGTTTCTGGTAATTCCCTGCATCACAGCGCCGGAGAGAGCGAAGGCCATTCCTGTCAGCCCGGCAGCCAGTGCCCTGGGCATACGCATTTCCAACATAATCATTCCAACACCAGAAGCCTTAGCGGGGGACATAACCGTTTCCGCAAAGACCTTGAAGCTACCGCCAGCAATGCCGATGCAGACGGAGAGAACCATTGAGAATCCAAGCAGCAGCACCAATGCGGCAAGAATAATCAGAAAAGCCGGCGCGGAGCGTTTGTATCTCCCTTGTCTCTGCGATATTCCCGCAACCGCACCTGTTCCCTTACTCAACGTCCCCATGGTTCAGAATCGCGTTTGCGAGTTTTTCCAAATAGAGTTCCTTCCCCATCGCCGTAAAAGCCATATTATACTGCTCCTCATTGATACCAAAGTAAACGTTGCCGGCTTTGACCGCTTTCATATTCTTCCACACGGCAAGGTTCCCCGTGTCTCCAGCACTGCCGTCGTCGCTAAAGAAGAAGATGTGATCTGCATCGATCAGGGAAAAGTATTCCGCATCGACCACTTCACCCCAGACATTCTCCGGTACACCGGCTGATGGTGTGAGTTTCAGCTCATCGTAGACAAGCTCACCCGGCCCGCCGCTGCGATAGATGTAATAGGAACCAAAATGAACGGAATTGGCCTCCAATACAGCAAAGGTTTCGTCCCCAATCATATCCCTGATTCTTGCCGCAAGCTCCGCAGCTTTGGCGTCGTAGTCAGCAAGCCATTTTTCTACGGCTGCTTCTTTATCAAACCACTGTCCCAGCTGCTTAAATCTTCCACGCCAGTTAACATAGCTTATGTCATCGTCGATCATGACCGTGGGAGCAATAGCCGCGAGTTGTTCATAAACCTTCTCATGGCGAATATTCATAATGATCAGATCAGGCTTTAACTCCGCGATCTTTTCGAGGTTCAGGTCTCCGGTAGAAGAAGACCCGGAGTAATTACCGACAACCTCAATACCTTTTTCGGCAAAAAGTGTTGCCAGATGTTCGGGGACAGACACCCCATCGAACATGCTGGTATTAGCCGAGGCAATTACCTTCATATCCAGAATAAGAAGTTCCTCTGTCAAGCCAGCTACATCAACGATGCGCTGTGGATTTGCCGGGATGGCAACCTCGCCCTTCATATCCGTTACCGTGACGGTATCCGAAACTGATCCCTGCGGCGTGGTATCCGTTCTAGCACAGGCTGCAAGAGCAAACACAAGCACAAGGCACAACATGAGCATTGCGGATTTTTTCATTCTGATGACCTCCTGAGTAATAAATCTTTAGTTAGAGCAAGCTAACCAACGGGCGCGCATAGCGAAATAACAGAACAGCTGAGTCTTTTAACCGTGTGGGGTCAACGTTTTCTAACCGCCTACCATTATACAGTCGGCGAAAGGAAAAATCCCCCCGAAAACGCCATGTCTTTCCCCTAAAGCGCCATGATGCTCAGTGCAGTAATAGAATAATTCATAAAGCTATGCTATAATCAGAATCATTGCTCAATAGACAACCGGAATTTATGGAGGTGTTTTTTTGCGAGTATACAAAAGCAAAGAAGAACTCAAAGCTGAAATCAATAAAACTTTTGAAAAATATATTTCGGAGTTTGATAGCATACCAGAAGCCTTAAAAGATAAGAGGGTTGATGAGGTTGACCGGACCCCGGCAGAAAACCTTGCCTATCAGGTGGGTTGGACAACATTGGTTCTTAAATGGGAGGAAGATGAAAGGAAGGGGCTTCAAGTAAAGACGCCGTCGGACGAATTTAAATGGAACCAACTTGGCGAGCTGTATCAGTGGTTCACGGATACCTACGCTCATTTGTCTCTTCAAGAGTTGAAAGCCGAACTGAACGAAAATGTCAAGTCTATCTGCGCAATGATTGATTCGCTCAGTGCGGATGAATTATTTAAGCCGCATATGAGAAAATGGGCTGATGATGCTACAAAAGCAGCTGTATGGGAAGTTTACAGGTTCATTCACGTTAATACTGTTGCTCCTTTCGGAACTTTTAGAACTAAGATCAGAAAATGGAAAAAGGCGGCGCTGTAACTTCCGGTTCATCAAGCCAATATGCCCTTAAAACACGAGCGGCGGGACAGCCTTTATCTGTCCCGTCGCTCTGCTTTGGCCATCAAAGACAACCCCCGGCTCTGCCGGGGGGAAAAAATAGCCTATGGC
>ERZ506957.1194-NODE-1194-length-10394-cov-3.668537_pt1 | contig 10394 bp, 9 predicted proteins | sample MGYA00512894_ERZ506957 | MGnify/ENA metagenome assembly ERZ506957
AGATTGAACATTAAGTGAGGGAAAAGACATGGCTGTGACATATATCACTCGTGATGGAACGAAAATAGACGGAACGACTGGACAGGATCACCTGTTAGAAGTTATTTATGGTCATGCGCTGACCAGAATGCTGCTCCGCCCATTTTTGTCTCCGGCAGTTTCTGATATTTGTGGAAAGTTTTTAAGTACAAGACTTTCCAGGAGGATAATCCCTTCCTTTGTAAAAAAGAATCACATTGATCTTGGCATTTATGAAAAGCAGGAATTTGATTCCTATAATGCATTTTTTACAAGGAAGATCAAGGCGGAGCAAAGACCGATCAATGAACAGAAAAATATTCTGATCAGCCCAAGCGACGGAAAAGTCACTGCATATCCAATCACGCAGAAAGGGAGATTCTGGATTAAACACACACAGTACTCGGCAGCGCAGCTTTTAAAAGATGAGCGTTTGGCAGAACGTTATATGGGCGGTTGGATTTATGTGATTCGTCTGACAGTGGATGATTATCACCGGTACTGCTATGTGGCAGATGGAAGAAAATCCGCGAATGTAACCCTGCCCGGCGTTTTCCATACAGTGAATCCTGCAGCAAACGATGTATATCCCATCTACAAAGAAAACGCCAGAGAATACACTCTGCTGAAAACAAAACAATTCGGAACCATCCTCATGATGGAAGTAGGCGCCATGATGGTAGGAAAAATCACAAATCTCCATAAAAATCCTGCCACAGTAAAGAAAGGCCAGGAAAAAGGCAACTTCGAATTCGGAGGTTCCACAATAATCCTCCTCATCCAGCCGGGAAAAGTCCGTATTGATTATGATCTGATCGAGAATACAGAAGAGGGATATGAGACTATCGTAAAAATGGGCGAACGAATAGGAGAGTGCAGGAAGTTAAAAAATACAAAGAATCATTACGAAGGCACAATAGAGAATACCTGAACAGGTATTCGCATTTTATTAAAAGATAATAAAAAGCATTTGTGAAGATGCAGAAAGGATATAATAATACTGTTGAATAAACGAAACTATCAGAAAGAACTGGAAAAACTTATAGATCAGGCGCAAAAAGATAACAAGATCCCAAGCCTGTTTCTCCACAGCTGCTGTGCACCCTGCAGCAGTTATGTACTGGAATACCTGTCAAAATATTTCAACATCACAGTATTCTACTACAACCCAAACATCTACCCGGAAGAAGAATATCGCAAACGAGTCCATGAAATTACCCGTCTTGTAAACTCCATGGAATTTGAACACCCTGTCAAACTGATAGAGGGTCACTACGACCCGCAGGAATTCTTCCGGATGGCAAAAGGCCTCGAAGACGTACCCGAAGGTGGCGAACGCTGCTTCAAATGCTACCGCCTCCGCATGGAAGAAGCAGCAAAACTGGCAGAAGAGGGCGGCTATGACTATTTTACCACCACCCTTTCCATCAGCCCTCTGAAAAACGCAGCCAAGATCAACGAAATCGGAGAAGAACTGGCAGAAATCTACCACGTCCAACACCTCCCATCTGACTTCAAGAAAAAAAACGGCTACAAACGTTCCATCGAACTTTCCCATGAATACGACCTCTACCGTCAGAACTACTGCGGTTGCGTCTATTCCCGAAGAGAGGCTGAAAACAGAAAATAAAGCAGTAACCACAATTATGTAACATATAGCCAATACCCAGTGAAGAAAAAGAAGGTGTGTTGGGGCGCATTTGAGGGTTCTTGTAATTCCCGAATGCCTTAGAATTACAGGGTTCCGAAACTAAGCCCCAACACACCTTCTTTTTCTTCACGTACCTTTTGAATGATTCCAAACTAACTACTTTGCAATACTGAAAAAATATGTTACACTAACACGTAAAAGCAATAATACCAAAAATAAAGAAGAAACGAGGAATAACACAATGGCACAGCTTTGGGGCGGACGTTTCACAAAAGAAACAGACAAACTTGTATATAACTTCAACGCATCCATCTCTTTTGACCAGAAATTCTATGAGCAGGACATCAGAGGTAGCAAAGCACACGTAGCAATGCTCGCCAGACAGGGAATCCTGACATCAGAAGAAAAAGATCAGATCGAAGCAGGTCTTGACGGAATCCTTGCAGATGTAAGATCCGGCAAACTCGAGATCACATCCGAATACGAAGATATCCACAGCTTTGTAGAAGCAAACCTTATCGACAGAATCGGTGATGCAGGCAAGAAACTTCACACAGGAAGAAGCCGTAACGACCAGGTAGCCCTTGACATGAAACTCTATGTAAGAGATGAGATTGACGAGACAGACAAACTGGTAAAGAAACTTCTCGAAGCACTTCAGAAGATCATGGAAGAGAATGTCCACACATACATGCCAGGCTTCACACACCTCCAGAAAGCGCAGCCGGTCACACTGGCTCACCACGTAGGTGCATACTTTGAAATGTTTGTACGTGACAGAAGCAGACTTGCAGATATCCGTAAGAGAATGAACACCTGTCCTCTGGGTGCAGGCGCACTGGCAGGAACCACCTACCCGCTTGACAGAGAATATACAGCACAGCTTCTCGGTTTCGACGGCCCGACCAGAAACAGCATGGACTCTGTATCAGACAGAGACTATGTGATTGAACTGCTGTCCGCATTTTCCACAATTATGATGCACATGAGCCGTTTCTGCGAAGAAATCATTATGTGGAACTCTAATGAATACCGCTTCGTAGAGATAGACGATGCCTACAGCACAGGCAGCAGTATCATGCCTCAGAAAAAGAACCCGGATATCGCAGAACTTGTAAGAGGAAAAACAGGTCGTGTATACGGGGCATTAACATCTATCCTTACAACCATGAAGGGAATCCCTCTTGCATACAACAAAGATATGCAGGAAGACAAAGAACTTACATTTGATGCCATTGACACTGTAAAAGGATGTCTTGCCCTTTTCACGGGCATGATCTCCACTATGCAGTTCAACAAACAGAATATGGAAGCAAGTGCAAAGAATGGCTTTACAAACGCTACAGATGCAGCCGATTATCTGGTAAATCATGGAGTACCTTTCCGCGATGCACACGGCATTGTAGGCCGTCTGGTGCTTACCTGTATTGATAAAGGGATTTCTCTGGATGAACTTCCTCTTGAAGAATATAAAGCCATCAGCCCGGTATTCGAGAACGATATTTACGAAGCGATCAGTATGAAAACCTGTGTGGAAAAACGTATGACCATCGGTGCACCGGGACCTGACGTGATGGAGAAAGTGATCGCTGAGAACAAAAAATATCTGGAAGAAAATTAAAAAAATGCTTGCAATTTATTTTGGTTTGTTATAGTATGTACAAGAAAGACAGATGTACGCAATATAAGGACACCTGGATAAAAATGTCCGCGCAAGGGTAGAGACGCGGGCAGAAGATAAAGAGGAGAAAGATATTATGAGTGAAAAGCTTAGAGTCGGTATTTTAGGTGCTACAGGTATGGTAGGTCAGAGATTTATCTCTCTGCTTGAGAATCATCCATGGTTTGAAGTTGTAACTGTTGCAGCAAGCCCGAGAAGTGCTGGAAAGACTTACGAGGACGCTGTAGGAGGCAGATGGAAAATGGATACTCCAATGCCGGAGGGTGTCAAGAATCTTGTTGTTATGAACGTGAACGAAGTAGAGAAGGTTGCTGCAACAGTTGATTTCGTATTCTCTGCTGTAGATATGTCAAAAGAAGAGATCAAGAAGATCGAAGAAGAATATGCTAAGACAGAGACACCGGTTGTTTCCAACAACAGTGCTCACAGATGGACACCGGATGTACCGATGGTAGTGCCGGAAATCAATCCGGAACACTTCGATGTAATCGAATCCCAGAAGAAACGTCTCGGAACAACACGCGGATTTATCGCTGTTAAACCAAACTGCTCTATCCAGAGTTATGCTCCTGTATTAACTGCATGGAAAGAGTTCGAGCCATATGAAGTAGTTGCTACTACATATCAGGCAATCTCCGGAGCAGGTAAGACATTTAAGGACTGGCCGGAAATGGTTGGAAACATCATCCCATACATCGGCGGCGAGGAAGAGAAGAGCGAGAAAGAGCCATTAAGAATCTGGGGTAAAGTAGAAGACGGTGTAATCAAACCTGCTACAGAACCGGTTATCACATGCCAGTGTATCCGTGTACCGGTACTGAACGGACATACAGCAGCTGTATTCGTTAAATTCCGTAAGAACCCTACTAAAGAGCAGCTTATCAAAGCATTAGTAGAGTTCAAGGGACTTCCACAGGAATTAGAACTTCCAAGTGCTCCGAAGCAGTTCATTCAGTATCTGGAAGAGGACAACCGTCCGCAGGTTACAGAGGATGTAAACTTCGAACATGGCATGGGCGTATCTGTAGGACGTCTTCGTGAAGACACCGTATATGACTGGAAATTCGTAGGACTTTCCCACAATACAGTCAGAGGTGCAGCAGGCGGAGCAGTTCTCTGTGCTGAAACCTTAAAAGCAAAAGGATACATCCAGGCGAAATAATTTATAGAAAATGATAAAAGAGGTGCCGGTAACGGTGCCTCTTTTTATGAGGACACGACGGATTATGAAAGAAAAAGTTCTGACAACAGTGGTGACTTTTGAAACTACCACTCAGGCAATTGCCATGGAAAGGGAATGTAAGAAAAACAAATTTACAGGCAGACTGATCCCTGTGCCAAGAGAAATATCAGCTTCCTGTGGCCTTGCGTGGAAATGTGGGGAACAGAACGAAGAAGAAACAGCTTCCTATATGAAGGAACAGGATCTGGAATATGAAAAGATTTATAGGATTCTTGCGTAAAATGGAAAGATTTATAGGAATACCTGATATATGGTAAACGGTTCACATTTTGACGGATATGTGAAAACATGATACAATGATAGCACTGAATTTCTTGTTATAGAAGATATGTAACTATTCGGCAGTCTGTCGGCTGTGAAAGTACGTTACTGTTCACTCCGTTTACAGTAACGAAAGTATTGAACAGTTACGAGGAGATTCTGAATATGGAGATCAATTGGGGTGAACTGACTTATGGGAAATGAAATGAAAAAAAGTGAAGTGCGTCTTACACAGCTTGCCAGTGCAGCCGGATGCGGTGCTAAGATTGGCCCGAAAGTTCTGGCGCAGGTAGTAGGCAAACTTCCGAAATTTACAGATCCGATGCTTCTGGTAGGTCCGGAGACATCAGACGATGCAGCAGTATACAAGATTAATGATGAACTGGCAATGATCCATACAGTAGACTTTTTTCCGCCGGTAGTGGATGATCCGTATATGTACGGGCAGATCGCGGCAGCCAATGCACTGAGTGATGTCTATGCAATGGGCGGTGTTCCGAAACTGGCATTAAATGTGGTAGCATTTCCAAACTGCCTTGGTCCGGAAGTACTGGAGCAGATTCTGCGCGGCGGTGCAGATAAGGTCATGGAAGCCGGAGCAGTCCTTGCAGGCGGGCATACTATCAATGATAAAGAACCGAAATACGGACTCTGTGTAACTGGTTATGTGCATCCGGACAAAATGTGGAAAAATTACGGCGCAGAAGAAGGAGACATCCTTATTCTTACCAAACCGCTGGGCTGTGGAATCCTTAACACTGCCATTAAGGCAGAAATGGCGTCTCAGGAAGAAATTGAGAGAGTTCAGAAGATCATGGCGAAGTTGAACAAATATGCAGCAGAAATTGCATCTAAATACACGATCCACAGCTGCACCGACGTAACAGGATTCAGTCTTGCAGGTCACAGTCTGGAAATGGCAAAAGGCAGCCGGAAAACCCTGGTGATCCAGTCTGAGAAACTTCCGATCATTGAGGGTGTTGAAGAATATGCACAGATGGGGCTGATTCCTGAAGGTGCATACAGAAATCGTGACTTCGCAGGCGATGAAGTACGAAGTGAGATTAAGGAACTCTGGATGGAGGATCTGGTATTTGATCCGCAGACATCCGGCGGACTTCTGCTTGCAGTACCGGTAGAAGAAGCCGATGCCCTTGCAGAAGAGCTTGCAGGTATGGATATCTTCGGCGGTGTTATCGGATATGTAACAGAATTGCAGGATAAAGCAGTTGTATTCGAATAAAAAATTCAGCTTTAATTTCAGACATTTTCTCCTGCGGCAATGGAATTTTGGCTTGTATGTCTCGGGATTTTGGCATATTCATGCCAAAACACCTCGAGAGATAGTGGTGTGTGAACAGTAACTACAAATCTGAAGAATATTCTTGAATTGTTTGACGATTTCGGTTGTGAAACAGATATTCAGGTGATATAATGTTCTCAATAAAATACATTGCGGAGGTGTAGTTATGAATTACGAAGATGTACAGAAAGTGTCAAACGCGGCGAAAGCCAAGAGTAACCTGGTGAATACCAACTTTTTCAAGTACTTCATACGTGCGGTCATGGCGGGATTTTTTATTGATGTGGCCATGATCTACAGTAATGTAGTTGGAAACGTATTCTCCAAGACCATGCCTGAATGGGGAAAATTTATGGGGGCATTAGTATTCTCCATTGCAGTGCTCCTGATCAGCTTTGTAGGCGGCGAGCTTTTTACAGGAAATAATATGGTAATGGCGTTCGGAGCCTATGATAAACAGGTAAGCTGGAAAGAGGCCGGTAAGGTATGGGGAGTAAGTTACCTTGGAAACTTTGTCGGATGTGCAATTTTAGCATTGCTGTTTGTATGGGCCGGAGCGTCCGGAACAGCAGATTATTTTGCAGGATTTATCGGAAACAAGCTGAGTGTTCCGCTCGGACAGATGTTTTTCAGAGCAGTACTCTGTAACTTCTTCGTCTGTCTTGGTGTGCTCTGTGGTATGAAATTAAAGAGTGATGCAGGAAGATTCCTGATGATCGTTATGTGTATCTCAGGATTCGTTGTAAGCGGATTTGAGCACTGCATCGCAAACATGGGAATCTTTGTTACCGCATACTGTCTGGTACCTGGATTATCCCTTGGAGCCATGGTAAAGAGCATGGTAGTAGTAACTTTAGGAAATATGGTGGGCGGTGCCCTGTTGCTGGCATGGCCGCTCAGAAAGATGAGTGCAGATAAATAATATGTCAAAAGCTTTATACATAGCAGAGAAGCCCAGCGTGGCTCAGGAATTTGCGAAAGCTTTAAAATCTGGCGGACAAAGACGGGATGGCTATATCGAGTCTGATACCTGTGTGGTGACCTGGTGTGTGGGACATCTGGTCACCATGAGCTATCCTGAGAAATATGATATGAAATACAAAAGGTGGAGTTTAGATACCCTGCCTTTTTTGCCGCGCGAATTTAAATATGAAGTGATCCCCGGTGTGCAGAAGCAGTTTGAGATTGTAAAAGGACTGCTTAACCGTGAGGATGTGGACACCATCTATGTGTGCACTGACTCCGGACGGGAGGGAGAATACATCTACCGTTTGGTGGCACAGATGGCAGGTGTTCATGGAAAAAAAGAAAAGAGGGTCTGGATCGACTCTCAGACAGAAGAAGAAATTATGAGAGGAATCAGAGAGGCAAAAGATCTGTCAGCATATGACAATCTTTCTGCTTCAGCCTATCTTCGGGCGAAAGAAGACTATCTCATGGGAATTAATTTTTCCCGTGTACTGACACTGCGTTATGGAAACAGTGTGTCAAATTATTTAAATACGAAATATCAGGCCATTTCTGTAGGACGAGTTATGACCTGTGTACTTGGAATGGTAGTGCGAAGAGAGCGAGAGATCCGTGCATTTGTGAAAACTCCGTTTTACCGCGTACTCAGCAGCATTGCCCTTGAGGGAGAAAACTTTGAGGGAGAGTGGAGAGCTGTGGAAGGCAGCAGATATTTCCAGACTCCTTATCTGTATAAAGAGAACGGATTTAAAGAGAAAGCCTATGCTGAAAAACTGATACAGGAGCTGTTGGTAAGTCAGCCGTTGCAATGTACAGTAGAGAAAATCGAGCGGAAAAAAGAGAACAGGAATCCGCCGCTTTTATTTAACCTAGCGGAGCTTCAGAATGTGTGCTCCAAGCTGTTCAAGATCAGCCCGGATGAGACATTAAAAATCGTACAGGAACTGTATGAAAAGAAACTGGTCACTTATCCCAGAACAGATGCCCGTGTGTTGTCTACTGCGGCAGCAAAGGAGATTTATAAGAATATTTCCGGACTGCGTAATTATGAACATACAGCGGAAATTGCACAGCACATTATTGAACAGGGAAATTACAAAAATCTGGCAAAGACCAGATATGTCAATGATAAACAGATTACAGACCATTATGCAATCGTACCCACAGGCCAGGGCTTAAATGCATTGAGAAGTGTTTCTCTTACTGCGCAGCGTGTATATGAGACGATTGTCAGAAGGTTTGTATGTATTTTTTATCCGCCTGCAGTATATCAGAAGATCAGTCTTGTGACAAAAATTCAGAATGAGAGCTTCTTTTCTTCATTTAAAGTACTGCTGGATGAAGGGTACTTAAAAGTTGCCACAAATTCTTTTACGAAGCGAAAAGCAGCAGATGCCATGAGCAGTGTGAACAGAGCCGGCGTAGCCGGCAATGAGGGAAGTGAAGAGGAAGATCCGGATACAGGAAAAAACGGCGGGAACAAAGCTGATGATTCGGCTGAGGATATGGCATGTGATACCAGACTTCTTGCCGCATTGCAGAACCTGAAAAAAGGTGATATACTCTCTGTGGACAGCCTGAGTATCAAAGAGGGCGAGACATCGCCGCCAAAGCGTTATAATTCCGGTTCTATGATTCTTGCAATGGAGAATGCAGGTCAGCTGATCGAGGACGAAGAGCTTCGTGCCCAGATTAAAAGCTGCGGAATCGGAACCAGTGCCACCAGAGCGGAAATTCTTAAGAAACTGTGCAATATCAAATATCTGGCACTCAATAAGAAAACCCAGGTGATCACTCCAACCCTTCTTGGAGAGATGATCTTTGATGTGGTAAACTGCTCCATCAGACAGCTTCTGAACCCGGAACTGACTGCAAGCTGGGAAAAAGGACTGAATTATGTGGCAGAGGGCAGTATTACAGAACAGGAATATATGGATAAGCTGGAACATTTTGTGCGCCTTCGCACCAGACAGGTGGAGGACAGCAATATCCAGCCATATCTGAGACAGTTCTTTGATGCTGTAGCAGTGAATTATAAGGATTCATCTGAAAAAAACAGTGCGAAAACAACAGGCAGATCAACGTCCGCAGCGGGACGATCACGTACCTGCAGAAAGCCGTTTGCTTCAAAGTAGTGTGTATTTGTGACAGATAAAAGAAAACATGTCATCATAGCGAGAGAAAAGAGGAAAATATTATGTTAAAAGATTTTACAATTGCAAACCTTCTGGATCTGAACGAAACAATCGCAAAGGATTTATTTGAAGGAAAAACATATCCATGGGAAGTATTACCGGAGATCGGAGATTTCATTCTGAAACTGGGACAGACCTTAAGTGAAGAAGAATACGACCACCCGTCAGAAGATGTATGGATCGCCAAGAGTGCCAAAGTAGCACCTACAGCCTGCATCAACGGTCCGGTCATCATAGGTAAAGAAGCGGAAGTACGCCACTGCGCATTTATTCGCGGAAAAGCGATCATAGGTGAGGGTACAGTAGTAGGTAATTCTACGGAATTAAAGAATGCGGTACTTTTCAACAAAGTACAGGTTCCACACTACAATTATGTAGGTGATGCAGTTCTCGGCTACAAATCCCATATGGGTGCAGGTTCCATCTGCTCCAACGTAAAATCTGACAAGAAACTGGTAATTGTAAAAGACGGTGACGAGAAGATTGAAACAGGTCTGAAGAAATTCGGTGCAATGCTTGGAGATAACGTAGAAGTGGGTTGCGGTTCCGTATTAAATCCCGGAACTGTGATCGGACGCTGCTGCAACATTTATCCACTTTCCTCAGTAAGAGGCTGCGTACCTGCAAATCACATTTATAAGTCAAAAACAGAAGTTGTGGAAAAACAGTGAGAATGAAAAAACCGGTAAAGATTATTTTTTCTGTAGTGTTATCTGTTGCAATGGTGCTGTCGCTGGCTCTGACTGCATACGGTGCCTCTTCACTCACTTCTGATTTTGCTGTGACAGTGGAAAAGGGAAAGGTATTTGATGAGAATGGCGACTTATATACTGGATGGTATATAAAAAACAGACACAAATATTATGCAGAGAACGGCCGGCGTGCCCGAGGCTGGAAAAAAATCGGAAAACAGTATTACTATTTTGCAGCTGACTATGCTATGGCGAAAAACAAAATTGTGGGTTCTAAATCTAAAGGATATTATTATGTAGATAAATCCGGTGCCAGAGTTACGTCAAATGAAATAAAGATGGCAGTAGATTTTGTGATGAAGAATTCAAATCCTGCTTCCA
>ERZ506957.1210-NODE-1210-length-10315-cov-3.027193_pt1 | contig 10315 bp, 9 predicted proteins | sample MGYA00512894_ERZ506957 | MGnify/ENA metagenome assembly ERZ506957
TGTCCGCGCCGGCCTCAACGTCTCGAAACTCGCGGTTTCGGCCGAAGATATGCCGATCAGCATCGGCTGGCGCACGGGATTCCGTTTCGCCGTCTCGGATCAGGTGCTGCTGACCCGGAAGCTGCCCCTCTACCTCGAAACGGGGGTCGATTTTTCGAGCCGCGGCGGCAAAATCGCTCTTGCGCAATACGGCGAAGTCTACCGGACGACTCCGCGGCCGTTCTACCTGCAAGTTCCCCTGCTCGTCAACTGCCATTTCAACGTCCGCGACCGGAATATCCGGTTCAGGAGTTTCAGCATCGGCTGTCCGTCGATATTCATGTTGTCGCCGTGGGCGATGAAGACCTTTTTGCCCGAGAGGGTCATCACCTCGGGCGAGGTGTGGATCTCCAGCCCGCACTCGCGCGCCAGATAGTCGCCGACCCACATGTCGTGGTTGCCCGTGAAGAAGACCACCCGCACGCCCCGGTCGGTCAATTCGGCCAGCTTGCCCAGCGTCCGCACGAAGCCCTTGGGGACCACACGGCGGTATTCGAACCAGAAATCGAAGATGTCCCCGACCAGAAAGATCGCCTCCGCATACCGGGCCGCGTCGTCGAGCCACGCCACGAAGCGTCTTTCGACCGCCCGTGCCGTCGCGGCATCGCCGGCTCCCAGGTGGATGTCGGATGCGAAATAATACATGATTCTATTTTGTCAGCTCGTCCAGTTTCGCTTCGAGGCTCTTGCCGTAGATGTTCTTGGCCACGATCGTCCCCTCCTTGTCGATCAGGAAGTTGGCCGGAAGCCGCTGCACGTTGTAAAGCCCGAGGGCCACGGACGAACGCCCGCGCAGGTCGCTGACCGAGATCCACGGCAGCTGCTGCTCCTGCACGGCGGTGATCCACAGCGGTTTCGACGTATCGACGGCCACCTGGTAGACCTCGAACCCGACGGGTGCGTCGGCATATTTCCGATAGAGTTCCTTCAGATCGGCGTTCAGCGCATTGCTCGACCCCAGTTCCGCCGACCAGAAATCCAGCAGCACGACCTTTCCGGCCAGCGACGAGAGACGGATCTTCTTGCCGTAGATGTCCGTCAGTTCGAGGTCCGGATGGCGCGCCTCGGTGATCTGCGACGTGAGGCTGATGCGGGCGTCCATGCGGGCGATCTCGGCCTGCAACGATTGCAGGTAGGGCGATTCGGGGTAGCTCTCCTGCAACGCCTCGGCAACCGTGCGGTAGTAGACCACGTCGCTGTCGCCGTTGAACAGGTACGTGTCGCCCGGAAGCCGCTGGTAGAGGGCGTAGACCGCCGCCAGCGACGCCTTGTGCTCGATGATGAACCGCAGCTGCTCGCGGCGGATGCGGTAGTATTCGGCCGTATACTCCTTGATCAGCGACTTGCGCTCCTCGTCCGTGAGTTTGCGCGCGAATTCCGTGCCCATGTTCTCCAGCTGCTGCGCCCCCGTGACGAAGGCCTGGTAGAACTGCCGCAGCAGCTCCGACTCGGAGGAACCCTCCACCGTATAGTTGCGGATGACGCTGCCCACGGAACCGAGCGTCAGCCTGTCGCCGCCGGCCAGAAGCAGCGGAATGCGCTCGCCGTCGTAGATCACATTGTATAAGGACGGGGTCTTCGCCACGCCCGTGAGTTCCATGCGGTAGCTGCCGTCGGGGGCCAGCGCCGCCGAATCCACGACCGACTGCGTCAGCGGAAGAACCTGCTCCAGATAGATATTTTTCGCGTCGCCGCCGACGAAGCGGCCTGAAATCTTCACTTTCGACGACTGGCAGCCACACATCAGGGCGGCCGTCGTGAGCGTTACGAAAAGCGTTTGCTTGTTCATTTACGATCTTTTTCGCGGTTAATGGAGAACAAAGATATAAATTTTCCGCAAATAGGCGCCCTTTATTTCGACGAATTGCGGTGCGGCCCGTTGTTTTTCGTGAAATTGCGGTAGGGCTGCTGGCTGCGGTTTTTCTGCTGCCGCTGCTGCTGGTGGGGCTGCCGGTGCTGCTGCGCCCCCTTTTGGGGACGCGACGAAAAGGGCTGTTTATAGTCGCTTCGGAGATTGTTCAAGGCAACTTCGTCGATTTGGATCGCTCCCCCGGACATGCGCTTGATGTCTTTTACGATCACTTCGTTGTTGGGGTGCTCCTGGTTGTATTCGTAGCTCTTCGTGCGCATGTAGCGGGCCAGATTGTCCACCGTGCGCGAGACCGTCCGCGGGTTGCGCTCGTCGGCCAGGCCGCGGATCATACGCTCGACGTATTTGCCGTAGTGCTTATAGGTGATCCGCCCCTGGGAATAGGTCATCCGGCGGGGCGATGCGGTCAGCTCCTGACGCGAGGGCTGCGGGTAGGGAGAGTCCACATCGAGCTGGAAATCAGACATGATGAAAAGGTGGTCCCAGAGTTTGTGGGTGAAATCGGCCGTGTCGCGCAGCAGGGGGTTCAGATTGCCCATCACGGCAATCACGGCCCGCGCCTGCCGGTTGCGCTCGCGGCGGTCCTCGATCTCCAGCAGCGAGTCGATCATCTCCTGGATATGGCGCCCGTACTCGGGCAGGTACAACTTGCGTCGTGTGTAATTGTAATTCTTTTTCATATTGTATTTGCGGTCCGGCACATTAGTGCGATTCGTCCGCCGGAGCCTCCGGCCGGACCTTTGCGATAGACCGTTTAAAGATCGTTTTTCTCACTCTCCGCACCCCGGAGCGAGACCTCCGGGATTCGTTTTACACGGCGGAAAATCATAACTTTGGGACAAAAGTAGGTAAAATTTCGGAAAAACAAAGCTATGACAAAGGTTTTAATTCTGGACCAATCAAAAAGCGTGCGAAACATTCTGCGCGAGCGGTTGGAGTATGAAGGGTTCTCGGCCGAAGCCGTCGAGAACGAGGCTGCGGCCTCGGCATTGTGCGAGAGGATTCCGTTCGACGTGATTCTGTCCGACACGGAGTGCAAGGTTCCGGATGCAGGCATCCCGTTCATAGCCCTCTCGGCCGACACGTCGATCGACACGGCGGTCAAGGCCGTGCGCAACGGAGCGCAGGATTTCCTCACAAAACCCATCGACATGAACCGGCTGCTGCAATCGCTGCACCGCACCATCGACAATCCCGCGCCCGCGCAGGCGCCCCCGGCCGCCCCGCCCGTGCGCCGCCGCCGGGCGCACTCCGCCCAGGCCGAGCGGATCATCGGCGTCTCGCCCGAGATCGAACACGTCCGCCAGCTGATCGACAAGGTGGCCCCGTGCGAGGCCCGGGTGCTGATCACGGGCGAAAACGGCACGGGAAAGGAGCTTGTGGCCCGCTGGCTGCACGCCAAGAGCGTCCGCGCGGCGGCCCCGTTCGTCGAGGTCAACTGCGCGGCCATCCCCTCCGAACTGATCGAGAGCGAACTGTTCGGCCACGAGCGCGGGGCCTTCACCTCGGCCGTCAAGCAGCGCAAGGGCAAGTTCGAGCAGGCCGACGGAGGCACGCTCTTCATGGACGAGATCGGCGACATGTCGCTCGCGGCGCAGGCCAAGGTGCTGCGCGCCCTGCAGGAGAGCCGCATCAGCCGCGTGGGAAGCGACCGGGACATCGAGGTCAACGTGCGCGTGGTGGCCGCCACGAACAAGAACCTGCGCGAGGAGATTCAGAAAGGGAATTTCCGCGAAGACCTCTACCACCGTCTGGCGGTGATCGTGGTGCGGGTTCCGCCGCTGCGCGAGCATGCCGGGGACATTCCTGCGCTGGTCGAGCATTTCATCCGCACGATCGCCTCGGAATACGGCTCCGCCCCCAAACCCATCGACGCCGACGCGCTGGCCGAGCTGCAACGGATGCCGTGGAGCGGCAACATCCGCGAACTGCGCAACGTCATCGAGCGTCTGATCATCCTCTCCGGCGACCGCATCACGGCACGCGACGTGAAGGAGTACTGCTGACCCGCGCCCGGTTAAGAACCGGGATTCGCATTGCGGCTGGCAGCTTCGGCTCGCTCTCCGTCCGGTTCTCCGTCCGGTTCTGCGCGAACATGCGAACACGCGAACAGGGGCGAACATCCTTTGTTCGCGTGTTCGCTTCTTTGCCCGGCCGAAAAGACAGAACCGCGGCGAACGGTCCCGGCCCGATGCCGGAGCCGCGAAACGAAGTCCCGGCTAAAAGTGGCAAGAAACGGGGCCGGTTTGCTTGCAAACCCGCAAATAGGCGCCCGTTTCGAACGTTAGACGGGACGAAGTAAGCAAAGGCATCCGCCGGGGAGTTTTTGGTACTTTTTGCGGTCAAAATATACAAAGTACCCCGCGGGCGAAGACCGCGGTTAACAGCCGACCAAAAGCGGCAAACAACACCAGTCGCAGACTGCGATCGGTACTTTTTGCGGCCAAAAAGTACATCACCTTCCGCGGGCAAAGACCGCGGTTATCCTTGTTCCGCCATAAGCGAGAATGCGGAGGTTGCGCCTCCTGCACGTTGCCACTGGCCGCGAACGACTCCGGCCCGATGCCGGAGCCGTCAAACGAAGGCCCGGCTAAAAGTGGCAAGAACCGGGCGTCACAGCAGCTCCAGCAACTCGCCGGGCCGGTCGACCAGATGCCGCGCCCCGGCGGCGATCAGCTCCGCACGGTCGCGGAAACCCCACGTCACACCCGTCGAGCGCACCCCGGCCGCCGCCGCGGTCTCGATGTCCACCCCCGAATCGCCGACATACAACACCTCCTCACGCGCCGTGCCCGTCCGTGCGAGAATCTCCTCGACGACTGCCGGCGAAGGTTTCAGCGGCACGCCGGGACGCTGGCCCAGCACCGCGGCGAACGTCACCCCGGGGAAGAACAGCCCGACGAGCTTCTCGGTCCCGGCCTGGAACTTGTTCGACGCCACGGCCAGCGCGACGCCCCGCCGCGCCAGTTCGGCGATCAGCTCCGGAATTCCGTCGTAGGGCCGCGTATGGGCGTCGATGTGTTCGGTGTAGTATTTCACGAAGTCGGCGCGCACCGCGGCGACGGTTTCGGGCGTGCACAGCGGCTCGGGCAGGGCGCGTTCCACGAGCCGCAGGATGCCGTTGCCGACGAAATGACAGTATTCCTCATAGGTGTGTTGCGGCAGTCCCCGCACACCCAGCACGGCGTTGCACGCCACGGCCAGATCGCCGATCGTGTCGAGCAGCGTGCCGTCGAGGTCGAAGATGACGAGCGAAGTTTTCATTTTTTCCGTTTTATGTTCCAGCCGACAGCCGCCACGAGCAGCGACATCAGCGGCGAGACGATGTTGAAGATGCAGTAGGGCGCGTAGACGAAGGTCGAGACGCCGAGCACCGTGGCCTGCGTCATGCCGCACGAGTTCCACGGGATCAGGACCGAGCAGACCGTGGCGGAATCCTCCACCGAGCGGCTTAACAACCTCGGCTCCAGCCCCCGGTCGGCATAGAGGTCGCGGAAAAGCCGCCCCGAGAGGATGATCGAGATATACTGGTCGGCGGTGCAGAGGTTGAAGAAGAGGCCCGCGCCCACGGTCGAGGCCACGGCCGAAAAGGCGCGGCGCACCCAGCGCAGGAAGATCGACGTCAGCGACCGCAGCATGCCGCTGCCGGTCATCACCCCGCCGAAGCACATGGCGCAGATGATCAGCCACACGGTGTTCAGCATCCCGGCCATGCCGCGCGTGGCGACCAGTTCGTCGAGCTGCGGCGCGCCCGTGGGGATGGCCGTCGGGCCGAAGCAGGTCATCAGCACCCCTTTGAATCCCGACATGAAATCCAGCTCCGCGACGCCCGCCACCCGGGCCACCGTTTCGGGCTGGGCCAGGAGCATCGCCGCACAGGCGAAGACCACGGACGAGAACAGCGTCACGATGGCCGGGAGTTTCCGTGCGATGAGCATTCCCGTGGCCAGCGGCACCGCGAGGAGCCACGGCGTGATGCGGAACGTCGCGGCGAGCGTCGCGGCATACATTTCGGCATGGGTCGAAACTCCGTGGTCGAGCGCCAGGCCCGCGACGGTGAAGACCCCGAGGGCGATGAGCATCGACGGAACGGTGGTGTAGAGCATGTAGCGGATGTGGGTGAAGACCTCGACGCCGGCCGTCGACGAGGCCAGCACCGTGGTGTCGGAGAGCAGCGAGAGCTTGTCGCCGAAATAGGCTCCCGAGATGATGGCTCCGGCGACCCATCCTTCCGAAAAGCCCATCGCCTGGCCGATGCCCATGAGCGCCACGCCGATGGTGGCGATGGTGGTCCACGACGATCCGGTCATCAGCGACACCACGGCGCAGATCGCGCACGAAGCCACGAGGAAGAACGACGGGTGGAGGATTTGCAGTCCGTAATAAATCATCGTCGGGACCACGCCCGAGACCATCCACGTTCCGGCGATGGCGCCGATGAGCAGCAGGATGACGATGGCCGAGGCCGAAGCGCGGATGTTGTCGATGATGGCCTCTTCGAGCACGGCCCAGCGGCAGCGGTAGATGCCGATCGAGAGCATCACGCAGACCGACGTGGCCGACAGCAGGGCGATCTGGCTTCCGCCGTTGATGGCCTCGCCGCCGAAGGCGCGGATCACGACATAGAGGAGTCCCGTCAGCACCGCCAGCGGAATGGCCGACACCCAGGGCGACGGCAGTTTTTCAGCATTCGTCTTCATATTCTCTTCTTACGAGAGGCAAAAGTACGAAGAATTTTCGTACTTGCGCCATCGGGACGCCCGACCTGCGGTCTTCGCCCTGAAGAAACCGCGACGGGCGAACACGCGAACATGCGAACAGGAGGTGTTCGCCCATGTTCGCATGTTCGCGGAGAACCGGGCGCAGAACCGGACGGAGAGCGGGCCGAAGCCGCCAGCCCCCTGAAACCGGCGTCTTACGCGGGGGGGGGTAAGCATTTCCGGCCTTATCGTACACCGGCCGTGTTTTTTCGGGGCCGGAATTTTTTTATTTCCTTTTTTCTGCCTAACTTTGGCAGAACATCCAACACGCAACGAAATGGAGACACTCCGCAAAGTGATCCGGTTTTACGTCGAGGGATTCCGCGAAATGACCGTGGGACGCACCCTGTGGGCCATCATCCTCATCAAACTCTTCATCCTGTTCGCCGTGCTGAAAGTCTTCTTCTTCCCCGACCTGCTCGCGGGCAAAAGCCCCTCGGAAAAGGCCGGCTGCGTGCTGGAAAACCTGACACCCGAAATTCCGCAACCATGAATGCACCCGCCATCATGCAGTTCCGGCCGCCGCTCGCGGCGTCAATCCCCCTCCGGGGCAGGGTCGCCGGCGCGGTGCGGGCCCGCAAACGCGGCCGAAAGCCGCAAACAAGAAGGCTCCGGCGTCCCGGAGCGACGCAGACAACCAACCAGTAACCCAATACGCTATGCTTTCCGACTACCTATCCACCGTCGACTGGTCGCGCGCGCAGTTCGCCATGACGGCCATCTACCACTGGCTGTTCGTCCCGCTGACGCTCGGGCTGGGCTTCCTCATCGCCATCATGGAGACCCTTTACGTCCGCACGAAGGACCCGTTCTGGCTCCGCACGACCAAATTCTGGATGCGCCTGTTCGGCATCAACTTCGCCATCGGCGTGGCCACGGGCCTGATCCTCGAATTCGAATTCGGGACCAACTGGTCCAACTACTCCCACTTCGTGGGCGACATTTTCGGCGCGCCGCTGGCCATCGAGGGCATTCTGGCGTTCTTCCTCGAATCGACCTTCATCGCCGTGATGTTCTTCGGCTGGCGCAAGGTCAGCCGGGGTTTCCACCTCACGGCCACGTGGCTCACGGCCTTCGGCGCCAACCTCTCGGCGTGGTGGATTCTGGTCGCCAACTCGTGGATGCAATACCCCGTGGGGTGCGACTTCAACCTCGAAACCGTGCGCAACGAGATGACCTCGTTCTCGGCCGTGGCGCTGTCGCCCGTGGCGGTCAACAAGTTCTTCCACACCGTCACCTCATCGTTCGTCCTCGCCGCGCTGTTCGTCGTGGGGGTCAGCGCGTGGTATCTGCTGCGCCGGCGCGAACAGCTGATGGCCCGCCGGAGCATCGCCATCGCCTCGGCCTTCGGGTTCGTCTTCGCGCTCGTCACGGCCTTCACGGGCGACCGTTCGGGCGCCATCGTGGCCCGCGTGCAGCCCATGAAGCTGGCGGCCATGGAGGCGCTCTACGACGGGCAGCAGGGCGCGCCGCTCACGGCCGTCGGCGTCCTGCGTCCCGAGGCGCAGCGGACCGGCGGCGACGCCTTCTACTTCAGGATCGACATTCCGAAGATGCTCTCGCTGATGAGTTTCCGCTCGGCCGACGCGTTCGTTCCGGGCATCAACGACCTGGTCTACGGCAACGAGGAGTACGGCGTGATGCCGGCCTCGGAGAAGATCGAACGGGGGCGCGTGGCCGTCGAGGAACTGGGCCGCTACCGCACGGCGCGCGAGAAGGGCGACACGGCGGCCATCACCGAGATCGAGGCCAAGTTCGACCGCTCGACGCCCCAGGGCGCGGAGTTCCTGCGCGAACATTTCGCCTACTTCGGCTACGGCTACCTCTCGTCGCCGGAGCAGATCGTGCCCGACGTGCCGCTGCTGTTCTACTCGTTCCGCGTGATGGTTGGTGCGGGCTGCTTCTTCATCCTGCTGCTGGGCCTCGTCTGGTGGCTCAACCGCCGCGACCGCCTCGCCTCGAAACGCTGGCTGCTGCGGACGGCCGTGTGGAGCGTCCCGCTGGCCTACCTCGCCTCGCAGGCCGGCTGGGTCGTCGCCGAGGTCGGACGCCAGCCGTGGGCCATCCAGGACCTGATGCCCGTGGGCGTCGCGGCGTCGAAAATCCCCAGCGGATCGGTCTCGGTGACCTTCTTCCTCTTTCTGGCGCTGTTCACGGCGCTGCTCGCCGCCGAGTTGAGCATTATGTTCCGGCAGATCAAAACAGGACCTAAAGACGACTGACATCCCGACTACCGCAAATTTACCGGCAGGGTGGCTTCCGCGCAAGCGGACACAAGTCCCCGCCAGGGCGGGGATTTAGGGGTGGGTCAAATCTATAAACACGGCGGTACGCCGTGAATCGCCGACGGACAAGAGCGGCAAAACAACGACAACAACGACAACAACGACAACTATGGATACTATCACCCTACTTCAACACTATTGGTGGCTGATCATTTCGCTTTTGGGGGCCTTGCTGGTCTTCCTGATGTTCGTGCAGGGCGGTCAGGCGCTGCTCTACACGATCGGCCGCACCGAAGAGGAGCGCAACATGCTGGTCAACTCGCTGGGCCGCAAGTGGGAGTTCACCTTCACGACGCTCGTGACGTTCGGCGGGGCGTTCTTCGCCTCGTTCCCGTTGTTCTACTCCACGTCGTTCGGCGGGGCGTTCTACGTCTGGATGGCCATTCTGCTGTGCTTCGTCATTCAGGCCGTGGCCTACGAATACCGCCGCAAACCGGGCAACGTCTTCGGCGAACGGACCTTCAACGCCTTCCTGCTCGTCAACGGCGTGTTAGGCCCGCTGCTCATCGGCACGGCCGTGGGAACCTTCTTCACGGGGGCGGAATTCACCGTCGACCGCCTCAACCTGGCCAACCAGGGCGGCGCGGCGGTGATCTCGCAGTGGGCGACGCCGTGGCACGGGCTGGAGGCCGTCGCCGAGTGGCGCAACGTGCTGCTGGGCCTGTCGGTGACGCTGCTGGCCATGACGCTGGCCTGCCAGTACTTTATGAACAACATCGACGACGAGGCGATCTTCCGCCGCGCCGCACGCCGCATGCGCACGTTCGCCGTGCTGTTCGTCGCCTGCTTCGTGGCATGGCTCCTGGCCCTCGTCCTCGCCGACGGATGGGCCGTCGACGCCGCGGGCACGGTCTCGGTCGAACCCTATAAATACCTGCACAACCTCGTGGAAATGCCCTACGTGGCCGCCGCGCTGCTGATCGGCATGGAGCTGCTGGCTCTGGGGACATGGATGTATATGAAAAGCACCTTAGGCTCCGGTCCTCGCGATGCGCTCATGGTCGTACTGGCCCGTAAGACGCACCGGACGGTAGGCCTTTGCCGCGCCGCCGTGGAAGTGGTCATTGTATTCATCGGCTGGCGGCTGGGCGGTCAGGTGGGCATCGGTACCATCGTTGCCGCAGTGGGCGTCGGCTCCCTGTTCAATCTGAACTTTGGTCTGCTGCGCTTCAACCCTGCCCTGCTCCATCAGGAGAATCTGCCGGAGACCCTTCAGCGGTTCCGTGGGCGGAAAACCATCACCTGAATGCCCGGTCAAGATTACCTGTGGGGACAAGCATACCGAATGGAGTTACACCCTAAATAAACCCGGAGTACCATGCCGATAGCGGCACAGTACCCCGGGTCCTTTTTAGAGATAG
>ERZ506957.1214-NODE-1214-length-10286-cov-5.400743_pt1 | contig 10286 bp, 9 predicted proteins | sample MGYA00512894_ERZ506957 | MGnify/ENA metagenome assembly ERZ506957
GCCAACGCCAACGCCTTTACCAGCTTTGACCGCACCTGCTACCTGTTCACCGCCACCCAGCAGCTGGACGAAAGCTTGGACGTGCTGCTGGGCATGGTAGGCCACCCCTACTTTACCGAGCAGACCATTGCAAAAGAACAGGGCATCATCGGGCAGGAGATCAAAATGTACGATGACAGCCCGGACTGGCGGCTCATCACCGGCCTGTTCGAGTGCCTGTACCACAGCCACCCCATCCGCAGCGATATCGCGGGCACGGTGGAGAGCATTGCCGAGATCACGCCCGCCATGCTGTACGACAGCTGCAAGGCCTTTTATGCCCCGGGCAATATGGTGCTGGCTGCGGCCGGCAACACCACCATGGAGCAGATTTTGGCCGCCTGTGAGCGGCACGGCCTGATGGAACCCCGCCCGGTGCAGAAGGTGCAGCGGCTGTGGGCACCGGAGCCCATGACCCTTGCTGCCACGGAAAAAACGCTGACCATGCCGGTTTCCAAGCCCTGCTTCGGCGTGGGCTTTAAGGAAGAGCCGCTGCCTGCGGATGATCTGCGTACCGAGGCGCTGTACGACCTTGTGCTCAGCTGCATCGTGGGCGGGATGTCGCCGCTGTACCGCCGCCTGTACGACGAGGGTCTTGTGAACCCCGGCTTTGGCGGCGAGGTGCTGCGGGTGGACGGCTGCTGCTGCATCCTGTTCACCGGTGAGAGCGATGTGCCGGACACCGTGCGGCAGCTGCTGCTGGACGAGATCGCCCGGGTGCGCGCCGCCGGTGTGGACAGGGAAGTGTTTACCCTGTGCAAGAACGAAAAATACGGTCAGCTGATCGAAAATCTGGAAAACGTGGAGGACTCGGCCAGCCAGATGGCAGACTTTGCCCTCAGCGGCCAGACGGTGGCGCAGCAGATCTCCATGCTGGCCGGGCTGACCGCAGAGGATGCAGACACTGCCTTGCAGCACATCCTGTGCACCGACCGCATGGCTACCATGTACATTCAGCCGGATGGCACGGCGCAGGCGGCAGAAGAGGACGAGGAGGAAGAAGAATGACGAATCTGGTACAGTTCCCGGGTCTGGGACTGAGTTTTCAGCTGAACCGCGTGGCCTTTACCATCGGCGGGGTCAGTATCTACTGGTATGGCGTGTGCATCGCGGTGGGTCTGTGTCTGGCACTGGTCTTTGCCTTCCGGCACAGTCTGGAATTTGGCGTAGACCCGGACAGCATGGTGGATGTCATCCTCATCGGCGTGGTGCTGGGCATCATCAGCGCCCGCGCCTACTATGTGGCTATGGCACCTTTTAAATACGAGAGTATCTGGGAGATGATCGCCATCCGCGATGGCGGCCTTGCCATCTACGGCGGCATCATCGGCGGCTTTTTGTTCGGCGGTCTGGCCTGCAAGTGGCGGGGCGTGCCGGTGCTGCCTATGTTCGACCTGACTGCCATGGGCTTTCTCCTCGGGCAGGGCTGCGGCCGCTGGGGCAACTTTTTCAATCAGGAGGCCTTTGGCTGCAACACCACCCTGCCTTGGGGGATGTACAGCGAGGCCACCCGTGCTTACCTGATGAGCAGCACGGTCACGGTACCCAAGGGCGTGGTCATCGACCCCAACCTGCCGGTGCACCCCACCTTTTTGTATGAGAGCATCTGGTGCTTTGTGGGCTTCTTTCTGCTGTTCCGCTACATCAAAAAGCGCAAGTTCAACGGCGACATCACCCTGCGGTATCTGATCTGGTACGGCGCAGGCCGTTTCTGGATCGAGGGTCTGCGCACCGACAGCCTGATGCTGGTGCCCTCCATCGGGCTGCGGGCATCCCAGCTGATGGCAGGCATCGCCGTGGTGGCGGGCATTGCGGCAGAGGTGTACTTTACCCGCAAGCTCAAGGACAAGCCCCTGTTTGTGCCGCTGGCGCTGAACGCCGAGAACAAGGCGGCTCAAAAGAAGCTGGACGGCCCCATCTCCTTTGCGGGTAAGGACACCCAGCTGCTGGCTTCCAGCCCGCGCAAGCTGTTTTTAGAAAAGACCGAGGCCTATAATGCGCAGGTAAAAGCCGCCATAGAACAGGCCGGGCAGAAAAAAGCGTAAAAATCTGCGCAAAAAGGGAAATTTCCTCTTGCAATCCGGCTTGGCTTTTGCTATAATATTCTAGCCGCATGGTGTGGGCGCCTGAAATGGCCCGCAGTAAGGGTCTGCCTTTACGACCAGCGAGTACAACGAAAAGGAATGAACAAAATGTACGCAATCATTGTTACCGGCGGTAAGCAGTACCGCGTGGAGCAGGGCGACATCGTCTACATCGAAAAGCTGGACGTTGAGGCCGACTCCGAAGTGAAGTTTGATCAGGTTCTCGCTATTGGCGAGGAGGGTTCTGTGAAGGTTGGCGCTCCTGTTGTTGAGGGTGCTACCGTTTCTGCCAAGGTCATCAAGAATGGCAAGGGCAAGAAGCTGAACATCATCACCTATCGCGCAAAGAAGCACAGTGCTCGCCGTATGGGCCATCGTCAGCCCTACACCAAGGTTGAGATCACTGCGATCAACGGCTAAGGAGGTAAATTACAATGGCACATAAAAAGGGCGTAGGCAGCACCAAGAACGGCCGCGATTCCGCAGCACAGCGTCTGGGCACCAAGCGTGCAGACGGTCAGTTCGTTCTGGCCGGCAACATCCTGGTTCGTCAGCGTGGCACCCACATCATGCCGGGTGAGAACGTTGGCAAGGGCAGCGATGACACCCTGTTTGCTCTGGTGGACGGCACCGTCCGTTTCGAGCGCGTGGGCAAGAGCGGCAAGAAGTGCAGCGTTAAGCAGTAACTTCTTTCTGAATAACTGCAATCGTAGAGCCGGACCCTCGTGGCCCGGCTCTTTTTGATGAAATAAGGCTATGCGTTCGTGTAGCGCTGTTTGCAAGCCTTCCCCCGGTCGGGGGAAGGTGGCACGAAGTGCCGGATGAGGGCGCTGAAACGCAAAGGCCTATAAAGCTAAGGAGGGGCTGTATGGCAGCACAGACTAACTTTATCGACATCGCCACGATATGGCTCCATGCGGGCAAGGGCGGCGATGGTGCGGTGAGCTTTCACCGCGAAAAATTCGTGGCCGCAGGCGGCCCGGACGGCGGCGACGGCGGCCGGGGCGGCGACATCATCTTTGTGGCGGACGACCATCTGTCCACCCTGATGGATTTCCGCTATAAGCGCAAGTATGTGGCCCCGGAGGGCGGCAAGGGCGGCGCCAGCCTGTGCCACGGCAAAAACGCGGAAAACCTTGTCATCAAGGTGCCGCTGGGCACCGTCATCAAGGACGCCGAGAGCGGCCTTGTCATTGCGGACCTGTCCGACCACACCCCGGTCACCATTGCAAAGGGCGGCCGCGGCGGCTACGGCAACGCACACTTTGCCACCCCCACCCGCCAGATCCCCAAGTTTGCAAAGCCCGGTATGCCCGGCGAGGATCTGCAGGTGACCTTGGAGCTGAAGCTGATCGCGGACGTGGGTCTGATCGGCTTCCCCAACGTGGGCAAGTCCACCCTCATCTCCACCATCAGCGCGGCAAAGCCCAAAATCGCAAACTACCACTTTACCACCCTTGTGCCCACGCTGGGCGTTGTGTCGGTGGGCGAGGGCGCAAGCTTTGTCTGCGCCGACATCCCCGGCCTGATCGAGGGTGCCAGCGAGGGCATCGGTCTGGGTCACGATTTCCTGCGCCATGTGGAGCGCTGCCGCCTGCTGCTGCACGTCGTTGACGTTTCCGGCAGCGAGTGCCGCGACCCCATCGAGGACTTTGAAAAGATCAACGAGGAGCTGGCCAAGTTCAGCCCCGTGCTGGCCGAGCGTCCGCAGATCGTGGTGGGCAACAAGTGCGACCTTGCTACCGAGGAGCAGATTGAGACCTTCCGCCAGTATGTGGAGGGCAAGGGCCTGACCTTTGTGCCCATCTCTGCTGCCACCATGCAGGGCGTCAAGCAGCTGCCGGGGCTCGTGTACAACCGCCTCAAGGATATCCCGCAGGTGCCGGTGTTCACCCCCGAGTACAAAAAGCCGGAGGCTAAGAAGAATGGCCGCGACTTCACCATCCAGCGCATGGAAGCCCATGTGTGGAGCGTGGATGCCCCGTGGCTGGAGTATATTCTGGCCGGCAGCAACGTGGACGACTACGAGAGCCTGCAGTTCTTCCAGCGTCAGCTGGGCGAGAGCGGCATTCTGGACGCGCTGGTGCAGAAGGGCGTGGAAGAGAACGATACCATCCTTATCGGCGAGTATCAGTTCGACTATATCTTCTAAGGATAAAGCAGCATGAACGAATCAGAAAAGATCGACCCGCGGGAGCTCAGCCCGCTTGCGCTGGCCTTTGTAGGGGACAGCGTGCTGGAACTGCTGGTGCGTCAGCGTCTGGTGGAACACCACCGCCTTTCAGCCGGAAAGCTGAATGCCGAAAAGGTCAAGTATGTATCTGCCAAGGCGCAGTTCAGAGAAGAGCAGCTGCTGGAGCCGCTGTTTACCGAGGACGAGTTGGCCGTGTTCAAGCGCGGCCGCAACGCCAGCAAGGCCAGTGTCGCCAAGCACGCCTCCCCGGAGGAATACCGTGCCTCCACCGGCTTCGAGTGTCTGTTGGGCTGGCTGTACCTGAACGGACAGCTGGAGCGTGTGCACCAGCTGTTCGAGGTGCTGTGGCAGCAGTTTGACCCTGACCAGAAATAAGAATGCGAAAGCCCGCTGCTTTCCGCACTGGAAACCAGTGGTGGAGGGCAGCGGGCTTTGCTTGTTGGCATCTGCGGTCCGTCAGATGCTGCTTACGCCATCAGCGGCTGTTTTTTGCGTTGGTGGAACGGCTGTTGGTGGAGTTCTTGGCGCTCTCGTCATCGGCACCCTTGGTGTACTGGTTGGGGTGCTTGTGCTCGTTGGTGGTGCTGTTGGTGGTCTTGCTGCTGGTACGGTTGGAGGTCTGGTTCTTGCAATTGGTACTGCGGTTCTCACTACGGTTTTCCATGGTGTGAATGCTCCTTTCGGTCGTTGCTGTGGGGGCGGGGCCGCCCTCACAGTCCATAGTGTGGCCGCAGCCGGCGGCTTTATACATCCAATGGGAGGAAAAGAATATGCCTACGGAATATTTTGAGCAGCGGGAACGTGCCCTGCTGGGCCCGCGGTACGAGCAGCTGTATGCCGCCCCGCAGCAGACGGCAGAGCGCGGGGTCACCGTGTCAGCGCTGCGCACCACACCGGAGCAGTTTGCGCAGAGGGCAGATTTCCCGCTGGAACCCTCGCCCTTCTGCAAGGCGGCTTTTGTGGTGCATCAACCGGATTTTAAGCCCGGGCGGCATCCGTACCACCATGCAGGTGTGTTCTATTCGCAGGAGCCCTCGGCCTCCTCGGCTGCGCCGCTGCTGGGGGTGCAGCCCGGGATGCGGGTGCTGGATCTGTGCGCTGCGCCCGGCGGCAAAAGCAGCCAGCTGGCGGCGGCATTGCAGGGACGCGGTGTGCTGGTAAGCAACGAGTATGTGGCTGCGCGTGCCGAAATTTTAAAAAGCAACCTTGAGCGCATGGGCGTTTCCAACGCCGTGGTGCTCAACGAAACGCCCGCCCGCATTGCCGAGGCACTGCCGGAGTTTTTCGACCGGGTGCTGGTGGATGCGCCCTGTTCCGGCGAGGGAATGTTCCGCAAGGAGCCGGTAGCGCTGCAGCAGCACTGCGAGGCACTGGTAAAGCAGTGCGCAGAGCTGGGCGCGCAGATACTGGATTGCGCGGCGGCGGCACTGGCGCCCGGCGGGCAGCTGGTGTATTCCACCTGCACCTTTGCGCCGGAGGAGGACGAAGCGCAGGTGGCGGCTTTTTTGCAGCGCCACCCGGAGTTTGCACTGGCAGATGTGCTGGGCAACGTGGATTACATCTTTGGCAGCGCAGGCGAAGAGAACCGCACCGGCGGTCTGCCGCTGGATGTAAGCAAGGTGCGCCGCATCTGGCCCTGTCAGGGCGGCGAGGGGCACTTTATGGCCCGGCTGGTCAAGGCCGGCACGCCCCGCACCCTGCTGCCGGAGGGAGAATACACCCCGGAAGAACAGCTTTGGCTTGCCGCTGCTGCGGAAGCGGGCAAAAAGAGCAAGGGCAAGGCTGCAAAACCTGCCAAGGCGGCAGATGCCCGCAGCGCACGCCGCGCGGACAGCCGCGCCTGCCGGGACGCCGTGCAGGGCACGAGCCGCCGCACCCGGGATACCGGGGCAGGGGAGGCCACCCCGGCGCAGAGCCTTGCCGCATGGCAGGAGTTTGCCCGGCAGTATTTCCCCGCGCTGGCACAGCGTCCGGCTGTGGTGCACGGCGGCGGCGTGCTGCTGCCGGTTGCCTTTCCGCAGACGGGGCTTCATGTGCTGCGGGCAGGGGTGTTCGTGGGCAGCGTGCAGAAGGGCCGCTTTGTGCCGGAGCACCACCTGTTCACGGCGTTCGGCGCGCAGTGTACGAACTGCGAGCAGCTGACCCTTGCTGACCCGCGCACGACAGAGTACCTTTCCGGCCGTGAGGTGGAGGCCCGCACTGCCGCAGACGGCTGGTGCTGTGTGACGGTAGACGGCTGGCCACTGGGCGGCGGCAAGGTGTCCGGCGGGCGGGTGAAAAACCACTACCCCAAGGCGCTGCGGCTGCTGTAAACCGCAGATTTACACGCATCCGGGCGAAAATCCACCTTTTCAGGCTTGAACGTGCCGGTGGATTGTGATAAAATAACAGAGTTAGATTTTGTGTGCTGCCACAAGCGGGCGACCACAGCCCGTCTGCCCGCAGGCGGAGATACCGATAAATTTAGGAGGCTCTTTCCCATGTCTGGACATAGCAAATGGAACAACATTAAGCGCAAGAAGGAAAAGACCGACGGCGCTCGTGCAAAGGTCTTTACCAAGATCGGCCGCGAGATCAGCGTTGCCGTCCGTGACGGCGGCCCCAACCCGGCTTCCAACAGCAAGCTGGCAGACCTGATCGCCAAGGCAAAGCGCATGAGCGTGCCCAACGATAACATCCAGCGCATCATCAAGAAGGCTGAGGGCGGCGATAAGACCGAGTACGAAGCAATCACCTACGAAGGCTACGGCCCCGGCGGCGTTGCTGTTATGGTGGAGACCCTGACCGACAACCGCAACCGTACCGCTGCCGACCTGCGCCACTACTTCGATAAGAACGGCGGCAATCTGGGCGCTATGGGCTGCGTGGCCTTCCTGTTCAACCAGAAGGGTGTCATCGACATCTCTCTGGAGGATAAGGACGCCGACGAGGCCATGATGGACGCTCTGGATGCCGGTGCCGAGGACTTTGATGCCAGCGAGGACGCAGCCGAGGTCACCACCGACCCCGAGAACTACTCCGCCGTGGTCAAGGCTCTGGAGGAGAAGGGCTACGAGATCCTGTCCGACGATCTGGCTATGGTGCCCATGACCACCACCCGCCTGACCGACCCCGATCAGCTGAAGCAGATGGGCAAGCTGCTGGATTCTCTGGAGGATAACGATGACGTCCAGAACGTCTGGCACTCTCTCGAGAACGAAGAGGATCTGCCGGAATAAGCTTCCGCAAGGCTCTTTGCTCCTGAAATAAGACGATAAAAAGCCGCTTTTTGTGCTGTTTGGCACGAAAGGCGGCTTTTTTGTGCTGTGTTGCGGAATGAAGATTGGCCCGATATCTTCGCTGAGCAATAAAAATCCCCCGCCGGCAAGGCATACCGGCGGGGAAAAGGGGGGAGAGCGATTATCTTAAAAGATCATTGCACGCTTGCAAGGAACCGCACAAAGCCTGCACGGCCAGCCTCGTCCAGCTTGTAGACGCCGGCGTCGGCGAGGACCTCGGCGAACACCTGACCGATCTCATCCTGCAGGATGGGGTGCACATTGTCGGCGCTGAGTTCCGGGTGACGGGCAAGGATGTCCTCGGCCCACTCGGCATGCTTCTGCAGCTCTTCGGGGTACTGGGCCGCAGGTGTGCGGGAGACCAGCACATCGGCAAGCTCAGCCATTTCCTTTTTCAGGCGGCTGGGCAGCACGGCAAGGCCCATGACCTCGATCAGACCGATGTTCTCCTTTTTGATGTGGTGCAGCTTTGCATGAGGGTGGAACACGCCCAGCGGATGTTCCGGGGTAGTGATGTTGTTGCGCAGCACCAGATCCAGCTGGTATCTGCCGTCACGCATCCGGGCAATGGGGGTGATGGTGTTGTGGGGTTCGCCGTCCGTCTCGGCAAAGACAAAGCAGCTCTCGTCAGAGTAGCCGCGCCATGCGGTCAGGATCTTGTCCGCCAGCTCCACAAGGCGGCTGTCGTCCTCACTTGTCAGGCGGATGCAGCTCATGGGCCAGTGCACGATACCGGCATCTACGTCCTCAAAACCGGGGAACACCCACTTCTTTTCAATGGGAGCCTTGGCCATGGCAAACTCGTAATGACCGCCCTGAAAATGATCGTGGCTCAGGATGCTGCCGCCCACGATGGGCAGGTCGGCGTTGCTGCCCACGAAATAGTGGGGGAACAGGCCCACGAAGTCCAGCAGCTTGCGGAAGGTGGCCCGCTCGATCTTCATGGGGGTGTGCTGGCTGTTGAACACGATGCAGTGCTCGTTGTAGTAGACATAGGGGCTGTACTGCAGATTCCATGCGCTGCCGTTGATGGTCAGCGGGATGATGCGGTGGTTCTCGCGGGCGGGGTGGTTCATGCGGCCTGCATAGCCCTCGTTCTCAGCGCAGAGCTGGCACTTGGGATAGGCGCTCTGGGGGGCCAGCTTTGCGGCGGCAATGGCCTTGGGGTCCTTCTCCGGCTTGGAGAGGTTGATGGTGATATCCAGATCGCCGTAGGGAGTCCGGGTGACCCATTTCAGATCCCGCTTGATACGGTAGCGGCGGATATAATCGGTATCCTGACTGAACTTATAGAACCAGTCGGTAGCGGCCTGCGGGCCTTCGTTTTCGTAGCGCTCCTCAAAATTGGCGCGCACGATGCTGGGACGCGGAGTCAGCACACCCATGAGTTTGGTGTCGAACAAATCGCGGGCAGTGGAATTGTCCTCGCACACGCCGCGGGCTACGGCGTCGTCCACCAACGTTTTCAGGATGCTTTCCAGATCAGTGTAGCATACCTCGCCCTCGGGTGCCGTAAAATCGTCCAGCTGCATAGTCATGAGCAGCTGGTTGCGGATATAGATTTCGTCGTCGGGCAGGATGAGCCCAGTGTCCAGCCCGTAATTCACGAGCTGCTGGATGGCGGTAGAGATCACAGGACAGCGCCTCCTTCGGGACGGATGCTCAGCACATGGCAACGGCCCTCGCCGAGGATGGCCTCCATGTTTTTCTTAAAATCAGCCAGCATTTCCACCGGCACAAAAGCCTGAGCGGTACCGGCAAAGCCGCCGCCGTGCACGCGAACCGCGCCCTTGCCGTTCAGGTAATGCTTGGCGGCAGCAATGGTCACGCCCATTTCCTGATGCTCCTTATACCCGGCGGGGATGACGTTCTGCAGGTATTCCCAGCTGCTGTGGCCGGATTCGTTGACCAGACGCAGGAAGGTGCCGAAATCGCCCTCGCGCAGAGCGGCGACCTGTTTTGCCACACGGTCGTTGTCGGCGTAAATATGGAAGGCACGCAGCACCGCGCGGTCGCCGCACTGCCTGCGGCATTCCGGCAGCTTTGCAAGGAAGGTCTCAAAGGGCACATCCCGCAGCACCTCGCCGCCGCACACAGCGGCCACAGCGCGGCATTCGGCGGGGACGGCGGCGTATTCGTCGGTCAGGTCAGCATGGTCTGCGCAGGAGTCCAGAATGCACAGTGCAAGACCGGCCTTGGAGAAATCCACCGGCACCGGTTCCACATCGGGGTGGGCAGGGTCGGCAAAATCAATGGTGATGATGTTGCCGACGCTGGAAGCCATCTGATCCATCAGGCCGCAGGGCTTGCCAAAGTAGACATTTTCTGCCCACTGGCCGATCTGCGCGATCTCGATGGGGGAGACTTTATCGGTCATGAAGCAGTCATTCAGGATCACGCCGATCAGCACTTCAAAGGCGGCGGAGGAAGAAACGCCGCTGCCCTTGGGCACGTTGGAGGAAATGTACACATCCAGACCGGCCAGCTTTGCGCCGCGCTGACGGAAGGCTTCGCATTCGCCGCGCAGCAGAGAGAGGGTAGTGTTTTCCTCTTCCTTGCGGGCAGCAAGGTCATCAAGGCCGATCACACACAGGTCGTAGCCTTCGCTCTGCACGCGCAGCTGGTTCAGGGTGTTGGGCGCGGCGGCAGCGATCATATCAATATTCACGCTGCCGGCCAGCACGCGGCCAT
>ERZ506957.1236-NODE-1236-length-10172-cov-3.835821_pt1 | contig 10172 bp, 6 predicted proteins | sample MGYA00512894_ERZ506957 | MGnify/ENA metagenome assembly ERZ506957
ATGCCCTGGATTTCCATGCCTTCCATGGCTCCGCAGGGCGCTTTGATTATCATATTTCCTCCTTGATAAAATGATATAAAACAGGAAAATGGTTTATTCTATAAGAAATCCTTTCAGAGGAGAGGGATAGGTGCTCGTTTTTTTTTCCTTTGCAAAAAAGACTGTGGGGGAAAAGGGATGCCCCTCTTTCCTCACAGTCCTTTGGACAAGTATGGATGCAGCAATTGTTTTTTGTCAGGGAATGACTAGCTGTGAACAGCCATCTGTTTAGGAAATCCCATGACGAAGCAATAGATAAGAACAGACTTGTAAATGAGTCCGTGCTTTCTTTGAAAATCCTTATTTCTCCATCCGTTTCAAATGATTGGAATTGTTTTCATCATCCCACCATACGATACCCTTCGTATCGGACAGCACATCCCGGTGGAAGAGAGGTACCCGGATGCCTTTTTTCAGCTGCTTTTCATAATCCAGAAGGCAGGCCCGGGCCTGGGGGAAAAGAAGAATAATGGCGCTTACGTTGGTTAAGACCATAAAGGCCATGAAGAGGTCCGCCAGGTTCCACACAAGGGGCAGATCCGCAATGGAACCCCAGAAAATCATGACAGCAATGAGAAGGCGGAAGAGGTTCAGCGGCCATTTTTTATGGGTGAGATGGCCGATGTTGATTTCCCCGTAATAATAATTTCCAATAAGGGAAGTGAAGGCAAAGAGGAAAATGAGGAAGGAAACGGCTTTCGGAGCGCCGCTGCCGAAGTACTGGGACATGTCCCACTGAATCAGTTCGATGCCGGTCAGGCCGGTGGCGCTGTAGTCTCCTGTAAGAAGAACGATGAAAGCAGAAGCGGAGCAGATGAAAAGGGTATCTACATACACGCCGAAGGCCTGGATGAGGCCCTGCACCACCGGATGGGTGGCATCTGCAGTGGCTGCTGCATTTGGTACGGAACCTTCGCCGGCTTCGTTGGAGAAAAGCCCTCTCTTGAATCCGGTGAGCACAGCAGCACCCATGCCGCCGCCAAATACTGCCTGCCAGTCGAAGGCATCCCGGAGGATAATGTAGAACACATGGGGCATTTCGGTAATATTATAGAGCATAATGCCCAGAGCAACCACGATGTAAATGCCTGCCATAATAGGCACTATCCATTCCGTCACCCGGGCTACCCGGCCCATGCCGCCGCAGATGACCAGCATGGCCAGCACAGTAACCACGCCGCCTACCATCATACGGTCCAGACCCAGTGCATGGTTCAGGGCCAGGGAAATGGTATTGGACTGTACGGAATTATAAATCATACCGTAGGTGACGGAAATCAGAATAGCAAAGAGGGCAGCCCAGATACGGTGGCCGAGGCCGTTTTTCAGATAATAGGCAGGACCGCCGCGGAAGCCATTGCCGTCTTCTCTTGGCACCTTATAAAGCTGGGCCAGGGTAGATTCTACAAAGCCCGTGGCGGAACCGATGACCGCAATAAACCACATCCAGAAAATAGCGCCGGGACCGCCAGATACGATGGCAATGGCGATGCCTGCAATGTTGCCTACACCTACTCGGGAAGCGGTGCTGACACAGAAAGCCTGGAAAGGAGAAACCTCATTTCCCTCAGTCTTCCGGCCGGCCGTATGGGCTATGAGCTGGAACATCCGTCCGAAGTAACGAATCTGTACAGCCCTGGTGCGGACAGTAAAATAGAAGCCTGCTCCCACCAGCAGGGCGATGATAACAGATGACCATAAAAATCCGTTAATGGTGGAAATCAGTTGATTCAGTGATTCCATATTTCCTCCTTGAAATGAAAGCTACGCATACATAATTATTATAATATGATTTCCTGATTTAGACAATTCAAAAAATATGACTGGAAAGGGGAAAATAAAAAGGGGCCGACCCTTGGGGGAGGCAAAAGGCGCCTTGAGGTTTTTGGCATTTATACCAATTTGTCCAAATGCAATTCCCCGATAAAACAGCTCTCCTCTTGGGCTGAAATCCCCCGATTTCCGGTATTTTCAGAGGATATTTCCCACCGAAAAAATCAGTATTTCTGCCCGGTTAAGCAAGCCTCAAAAACGAATCATTTGCAGTATGAAATATGAGGGTTTTACTCTTTTTTTTACAAAATCGGCAGAAAATGGTAAAATACAGGAGTCTATGGAGGTGATATGAATGCGTGCTTTATATACATGGGGATGCGCCGCAGCCATCTGGCTGGTGGCGTCTCTTACCGCGTCTGCCCAGACCTTGTCTATCGGCATGTCGGGAAGTGAAGTTTCTTCCCTGCAAAACGACCTGGTGGCGGCAGGCTATCTTGCACGTACAGTAGATGGAGATTACGGCTCCACCACAAAAGAAGCAGTGGCCTTATTCCAGAAGGCCAAAGGGCTGCCTGTTACCGGCAGGGCTGATGATGATACCCGTGCAGCGATTGAACGGGCCGCCGGAGCAGGCTATCGTCCCGGCGGCGGCGTAGTCTACGCCGAGGGCAACCGGGGCAGCATGATCAGTGACATGCAGGTACGGCTCCAGGCCGCAGGCTATCTGAAAGGCGGCATTGACGGCGTATACGGTGAAGATACCACCAATGCCGTAAGGGCCTTCCAGAAAGCCAAAGGCATTCCTGTTTCCGGTGTCATTGATGAAATGACCTACGGCGCCCTGAGAAATGAAGATACCTCTTCCGTTTCCTACGAAGGAAGCGGGGAAGAGGAAGGAAGCGGCGACAGAGGATCCTCCCTTTACAGTATCGGTGACAGCGGCAGTGATGTTTCATCGATTCAGCGGAAACTGAAGAAAATGGGATACCTGGACGGAGCAGTAGACGGTATCTACGGCGGCGATACCGCTTCTGCAGTGAAAGCCTTCCAGAGCGATGAAGGCCTTTCCGTCACCGGCATGGTGAATGGAGACACCCTGTCCCGCATTACCTCCGAGTATGCGGCCCAGAGCGGTGAAACCGTGCTTTCCCCGGGAGACTCCGGGAAGAAAGTCATCCGTCTTCAGAACAAACTTCTCCTTCACGGTTATAATCCCGGCAGTGTAGATGGCATTTACGGGGAAGGTACTGCCGAGGCAGTGCGCCAGCTCCAGGCAGAAGAAAATCTGGCCAGAACCGGCATTGCCGACGGTGATGTATGGGACAGACTGGACAGCGCACCCCGCTTTACAGGAAACTATAAAAAAGTATTCCGCATGGAAGCTACTGCCTACACGCCTAATGACGGAGACGGAAGAGGGATGACAGCCATGGGTGCCTATGCAGGCAAAGGCCATGCAGCGGTGGATCCCAATATTATCCCTCTGGGCAGTGAAGTCTATATCGAAGGCTATGGCTATGCCATCTGCGACGATATAGGCGGCGCCATTCATGGAAATATTATCGATGTGGGCGTGGATAACTACGACCAGGCCTACAAATGGGGTATGAAACCCAAAGTGAATGTATATCTGATACGATAAGAAAAGACCGGGCTTCCGGTCTTTTTTGTTCCTATATGGGACCGCCTTTAGAAACGCAGGAAGCCGGGATATTAACTGCCGCTGATGTCACATGAAGGAGAAATGCTGAAAAAGGAAGGAAAATAGGGCACTGCTGTTAAGAACATTACTGATAATGAGTCATACCACTGATGAAACCATGGAAGTGAAAGCTAATGGAGGTGCAAAGCAGCAGACCGTAAAAGAAGAGAATAAAAAATAAGTCCTTGACAATAAGGCCCTTCATAGTGTATCCTTATACAAGTCAGCTATGTGGAGTGATACTCAAGTGGCTGAAGAGGACGGTTTGCTAAATCGTTAGACCGGGTGACCGGTGCGGGAGTTCGAATCTCCCTCACTCCGCCATAAAAAAGCGTCGATGCTTCGACGCTTTTTTTATTTGTCAGAAAAGCCATAACCCAGGAGCCTTCCAATGCTTGGCAAAAGGCTATGATGTCAAACCAATGGTAAGCGAACTAAAGAGCATTCCTGCATACATACAGCAGGGAAAGCAAAAACCGGACAGGGCTCAAGCCTTGTCCGGTTCTGATTTATTCCAGATGATATTCCTTATACAGCCTTTCCCGGGCTTCCTTATCTTCCAAAGCCAGCCGGACATCATCGGTGCGGCCCTCTGCCTGCAGCAGCTTCAAAAGCCGGGCAAGCAGTTCAGCGCCTTCGGCGCGTCCTTCGGCACGTCCTTCGGCGCGTCCTTCAGAACGTTCATCCATACTCCATTTTTCCAAATCGGCACACATGGCAGTCATCTCCCTTGGGTTATTTTTATAACGATTGACTGTTTCCTTTAACGGCTCCAAGATCATATCATCCACTTTGGATGAACGAAAATCATTCATCGGTTTTCCTATATCATCGGAGCCGCCATAGTCTCCATTTACATAAATGATATGTTCTCCATCATTAAAGGGACGGCTTAATTCTTCGATGATTCGATTGACATTCTGCAGGGCAAGCGTATGCCGCCGTTTCTGCAAATTCGATAAGGTCTGTTCGTTTATTGGAGCACCGCCTTTCTCTACTCCTATTATACTTGGAAGTGAAAATCGTCACAATGAGGAAATATTTGGACATCTGTACTAAAAAGGTGCCAGATGGAAGAGATTAGGCTGACCGCTGGTGGTGGGGGCTTCGCCGCCAGTTATTATAAAACCCTGCAACCGCCCTGTCGGGCGATAGAAATACACCCCTTTTAGCGGCACTATGCCTTGTGATGCTTATGAGATTTATCAGATAATGGCGATATCTCCTTTTGGCGGCTGGCGCCAACACCTTTGCCCCGGTGGCACTATGGGTGCTCAGCATTGTGCCACATGATACCATGGAAAAGCGTAGAGCGATTTATTCTGCCCCCCTGAATAGGGTGGCAAGGGAACACGATTCGTAGGGGAGCGTAGCGACCTGAGAATCCTGTGACACGCTTTCCCGTGGATGCACAGCGAACATGATTTGAAGGAGCGCCAGCGACGCACAAATCATAGTGAGTCGTTTCCCCTGTGGGGACACAACCTGCCGCCATTAGGCGGCCATAACCCTCGGGCCAAAGGCCCGTTAACCCTCACGCCCCAAAGGGTGTGCCCATGCGGAGAGCCGCTTATTTTCCCCAATACAAAACCGCAGTGCGTAGGGATGCACTGCGGTTTTGCGTTGGGGAAAAACTATGATGGATAGGGACACGCAGCGTCAGGGGTGCTGCTCGTCCTGTCCTATCCACTGGTCTTTCCCGTTTCCTATCAGGGACAGGCTATGCGCTTTTTAAACTGTTAAGCGAAAGGAACCCATTTTCCGTCTTTGACTTCCAGTACGTCCAGGTCCATCTTCGGATCGCGGTTCTGGTCAAATTCGAATTTGCCGGTAGCACCTTCGAAGTTTTTGATGTTAGCCAGGGTATCACGGAATTTCTTACGGTCCGTGGTGGTGCCGGACTGTTCTACAGCCTGGTGGATGACGTACATGGCATCATAAGCCTGGGCAGCAAACTGATCCGGTTCATGACCGTACTTAGCAACGAAGGCTTTGCGGAAGTTCTGGGCCTTGTCGGTCTTTCTTTCCGGGTTCCACGGTGTAGCTACCAGGGTGCCGTTAGCTGCATCGCCGGCCTGCTGGATATAAGCCGGGCTGTTGAAGCCGTTGTTGCCGATGATGGGCTGGTTCATTCCCATTTCACGAGCTTTCTTGGCAATGAGGGCGCCTTCCTGATAGAGGCCTGCTACAGCGATGACATCAGGGTTGGCAGCCTGAATCTTGGTGAGCTGTGCAGAGAAGTCGGTATCCTTATCTGCGAAGGTTTCGGTAGCTACCACTTCTACACCCATCTTCTTCAGTTCTTCCTGGTAAATATCATTTTCACGAACCATCTGGTCGTTGTTGTTGGAATAGAGAACAGCTACTTTCTTGAATCCCAGTTTGTCATGTGCTTTTTTCAGGGTAACCGGAATAGCCAGTTTGCCCGGGATGGCGTTTCTGAAGATGTAGTCACCCAGGTCGGTGATGCCGGTAGCGGTGGTGCCGGTGCCGAAAGCAACGACTTTAGACTGCTGGGCAATGGGGCCTGCAGCGAACATTTCGCCGGAGGTCATAGGTCCTTCAATGGCAAGAACTTTATCCTGTTCAATGCATTTCTTGAAAGCATTGATGGCTTCGGACTTGTTCAGTTTGGTATCGTAGGTCTTGAGGTCGATTTTAACCTTGGTGTTCGGATCCTTGTTGATTTCTTCAACAGCCAGATCTACACCGTCTTTCATAGCCTGGCCATAAGCTGCGCCGGGGCCGGTATAAGCGGTTACAAAGCCAAGCTTTACAGTCTGTCCACCGGCAGCGCCGCTGGCTGCTGCCTTCTTATCTCCACCGCATCCTGCGAATGCGCCTGCCAGTGCTGCAGCTGCCATGACAGCTGCCATTCCTTTTAACCATTTCTTCTGCATAGTTTATCCCTCTTTCAAAAAATTAAATAGATTCCAAACGTGAATGAAACGGAAAAATAAAAACCTCCGCTGATGGTTTCCCATCAGCGGAGGCGCTTTATGCGCGGTACCACTCCCACTTATCACTTACGGACTGCAAATCAACCGGCACCTATAAGAAAAGCCCCTACCTTCATCAGAAGATAGGGGCGATGATCGCGGTACCACCCTACATTGTACTTGTAGTCCTATTCGTAACGTGAATGATCGCCTGCACCTACTTAATTCGGTGTAAGAGCTCTCGAGGGATATTATGAATGCTGCCATCTACCGGTTCGCACCATACACCGGCTCTCTGAAGATTGAACAACAAACCTTTTGTCTCGTTCATAGCTTGTTTCAGTTCGTTTGGTTGTCTGAAGATGTGTATATAATACCGCCCGCTTTTCACTCTGTCAAGTACTTTTTTAAAAAATTTCTGACACTTATGACGGCGCGGGCTGCGGTATCGCTATGTGTCCACGCTGCATCCCGGGTTCGGAGGGGAAGGTCCTCAGGATGGACCTTTTAACCCATTCGACTCCTACCATTTCATTTCTATTCCAGCAAACCAGGAACGGCCGTGGATATAGAGGGCATCTATTTTCTTATCCAGCAGGTTATAGAGGCCAAAAGAAGCGGTGAATTTCTCTCCCCAGTGTTTCTGGAGGGACAGGTTCACTTCATTCCATGTGTAGTTCCTGTCATCGAAGTAGAAATCCCTTTTGAAGGCGGACCAGATCATACCGGAGAGGCCATAGGGAGCTTTACTGTCGTAGGAAAGGGAAAGCATGGCGGTGTGGCGGCTGCGGTTGGGAAGCCTTGTGTTTTCGGATCGATCCCGGCCATCCAGATAGGTATAGGTGCCCCGCACTGTCCAGCGCGGCAGAAGGGCGTAGGAGATTTCTCCTTCCAGCCCCTTCAGCTCTGCCTGTTTCCTGTTGACATACCGGTATTCCATGGAGCTGCCTGCCATTTCTTCATAGTCAATGAGATTTTTGACCTTCTGGTCAAACCATGAAATGGTCCATGCCGTTTTTCCATCCTTCCATTCCAGTCCCGTATCAAAGCTGCGGGAAGTTTCTGCCTTAAGGTCCGGATTTCCATCCACCGTAACCCCCATGTGGTCCAGATGAATGTATCTTTCACTGATGGAAGGGGCGCGGAAGCCCTTTCCATAGCTCGTTTTCCAGGTCATGTGGTCATTAAACCGATAGGACAGGCCTGCCGCCGGTACGCCCAGAAAACCGAAGCTGCTGTCCCTCTCCAGTCTGACAGAGGGAAGGAAGGTGAGACGGGAGTTCACATGCCAGGTGTCGGAAACATAGAAGGCGCCGTTTGTCTGCCCGTGACCTTCTTCATCTTTATTTCCTGTGCCGGAATACGTTTCCCTTGAAAGCCTGGTGCCGGTGTAGGTGCTCCTATTCCATTCGCTGCCGAAGGTAAGGCTGTGACTGCCCCGGGTTATGGTATCTTTTCCGCTGATTCCCCAGATTTCATAGAAAGCGCGGTCGTAGTCCCATTTTTTAAAGAGATTATCCAGTCCCTGGACCATTGCCGTTGGAAAGCCTTGCAGCGACTCCCTGAAATCGGGTCTGCCATTCCATGTTTCGCTGTACTTTTTCAAGCGGCTGTAGTAAACTTCGCCGCTGTATGCATTTCCTGCTGTTTTCCCTTCATAGGTGAGGGACGTATTCCACTGGGTCCTTTCGGTGCGGCTTTTCTCATCCTGTTGCAGCACCACAGGCCTGCCGTCCATGGAGGCATCGGAAAAACGCATGGATGTATCTTCATCAAAATAGTCTGCCTTAAGCCTCAGGGTGCTGCCATTTCGAAAATCATAAAGGCCATCCACCCCTGCATAGCGGCGAATGCCGTAGGAAGGTACATCAAAGCCGTCGTAATGAATGCTTCTGGAAAAGCTGTCCCGCCGGAAAGAAAGGGGCCTGACTCTGGTCACCCTGCCGCTTACCGCCAGGTAGAAAGGGCCTTTCCTCTTTGCATCTTCATGAAAATAGAGAGTATTTTCTCCCTCCCCCAGACGGAATCCGGCGCTGCTTTCACTGCTTCCCGGTTTCTTCGTCCTGATATTGACCACACCGCCCATGGCGGAGGAGCCGTATGAAACACCGTCGGCGCCACGGATAATATCTATCTGTTCCACCTGGGACAGGTCAAAGCGCTGCAGCAGATTCATGTTTTGGGAAGAGGCGGTATCTTCATCGGCCAGACGGTGTCCATCCACAAGGACCAGAGTCTGGCTGCTGTTCATGCCCCGTATCATGAGCTGATTGCTGCCCATGACAGTCCGGCTGTCCTGGCTTCCGGAGGAAAGGTCCACCCCCAGTGCTGTAGAAAGGGCTTCCACCACATTGGAAGCACCCATGCGCTCCATGTCCTTTTCTGTCAAAGTTTCATGGGGCAGAAAGACGGTATCTTTTGTTTCCTTCCGGTTTTCCGCCGTCACTACCACGCCGGGAAGGGTATACACCTCTGCTCCTGCCACCGCAGGAAAGAGGGATAGAAGGGCTGTGAGCCAGACTTTTTTCATCTCAATTCCTTTAATTTCCAAAAAGGAGAAGTTCTCCATGCCATACGATAAAGGATACGATCCATGCTACGACACACTGGAAAATCACCATTTCCAATGCCCAGCGGCCGCCATTTTCCCGGCGCACTGAAGCAATGGTGGCAATGCAGGGGGTATAGAGAAGGCAGAAAATGAGGAAGGAAAAGGCTGCCATCGGTGTCAGCGCCGTTTCCAGAGCGCCTACGCTGCCATAAAGCACGGACAGTGTGGCTACTACGCTTTCCTTGGCCATGAATCCGCAGATAAGGGCAGTAGACATTTTCCAGTCTCCGAATCCCAGGGGCGAAAAGAGGGGCGCAATCCAGCCGCCCAGGAGGGCCAGAATGCTGTCCTTACTGTCTTCCACCATGTTGAGGGTCAGGTCAAAACTCTGGAGGAACCATACGATGATAGTGCCCACGAAAATGACGGTGAAGGCCCGCTGGAGGAAATCCTTTCCCTTGTCCCACATGAGACGGCCCACGTTTTTAGCTCCCGGCATACGGTAATTGGGAAGTTCCATGACGAAAGGAACTGCTTCTCCCTTGAAAAAGGTGTTCTTGGAAAGAAGGGCCACCACTACGGCCATACATACACCGGTAAGATACAGGACCGTCATGACCAGACCCCCGGTGTGAGGGAAGAAGGCCGCTGTAAAGAAGGCATAAATAGGCACCTTGGCAGAGCAGCTCATGAAGGGAATGAGCATGATGGTCATTCGGCGGTCCCGAAGGGAAGGCAGTGTCCTGGTAGACATGACGGCCGGTACGGAACAGCCGAAACCGATGAGCATGGGCACAATGCTTCTCCCGGACAAACCGATTTTCCGAAGCAGCTTATCCATAACAAAGGCCACCCGGGCCATGTATCCTCCGTCTTCCAGAATGGAAAGGAAGAAGAAGAGCACCATAATGATAGGGATAAAGCTCAATACACTGCCCACGCCGGTAAAAATACCATCCACCAGGAGAGACTTCACCGCCTCATTCACCCCCGCTGCCGTCAGGGCCCCGTCCACCTGCTCTGTGAGCCTGTCGATGCCGCTGGCCAGCAGATCCTGGAAGAAGGCGCCGATGACATTGAAGGTCAGGTAGAATACAAGGCCCATGATGAGGATGAAAATGGGGATGGCCGTGTATTTCCCGGTGAGTATCCTGTCCATCTTCCT
>ERZ506957.1281-NODE-1281-length-9947-cov-4.249899_pt1 | contig 9947 bp, 10 predicted proteins | sample MGYA00512894_ERZ506957 | MGnify/ENA metagenome assembly ERZ506957
TATTATCCAAACTTTTATCTGATAATCTGTCTATATATCAGGCGATTGCACGATTAGTTGGAATAATATAAAAGTTAGGATAAGCGATCTCGTGCAGCAGTGTCGTATAGAACGCCGCACCTTCCGGGAACTGCCGCTTTTCGGGGCAGACAATCCTATCGAACGTCAGTGAATAGGAAGCCCTGTCGCCGGCTTTGAGCAGGATGGGGCAAAGCCACGACTGTCGCTCCAGCATCCGGTCCATAGGGCCGCATGCCAGACCGTCCGAATAGTCCTTCGGTTCGGTCTTCGCCGTGAGCTGTGCATAGCGTTCCGGCTGCCGCTCCTGCATGTCCGTCTGGTCGAGGTTGAAGACCGGGTAGTAGCGCATGACGGGAATCAGGTCGTAGTGTTTCTGCTGCTCCTTCGGCAAGCGGTAGTATTCCGCCGATTCGATCTTCTTGCGGGTCTCCTTATGGCGGACGTACATCTTCCAGAAATAGACCGGAAAGGCATCCGAGCCCTTGCGGATATTCAGCCCCTCTTCCTTGGCCTGCTTGAAAGTCATAAAGACGGGCGTACCGTAGCCCATGATCTCCGAGAGGAACAACAGCATAAGCACATTGCCCGCGCGGTAAGGCGTGCCGCGCAGGTTGCGCGGAAGGCCGTGCGTCATGTCGGCGATCCACGGCTTCTGCCAGTCGCCCGTGAGCGTCTCTATTTTCTTTATCACGAGCTCCGTCAGCCGCGGAGCGATCGTGTCGATAATCGTTTGATTCATAGTCGTAGGATTTTAATAGCAATATTCACTTACAGGCGGGCGGCAGGCGTTCCAGATGCGGATCTTCTCGTCGTTCGTCTTGCCGCGCCACCACATGTCGCAGGCGTCGTGGAAAGCCTTGCAATCATTTTTCGAACTGAAATTCTCCGGATTCAGGCCGGTGATAATCATCCGATCCTCTGCTGTCGTGCCGTCCCGCCACCACAGTTCGACCGTGGCGGACATCAATTCGCTTTCGCGTACCTGCCAGGTATGCTCCGAGCACGCTTCGCACCACAAATCCTCACTGTCGTCGGGTAACGAGTCTGCCTCATAGGTGTTGCCGTCCAGCCATGCCCGGCATAATATATCTTTCGACCCGCACTCCGCGCAGCGGTAAGGGTTCTTGCATCCATTGGAAAATCGTCGTTGCAGCTTAGTGAACTGTTGCTTGCCGTATTCGCAGCCATGCCAGATAAGGCGGTCAATTCGTATTTTCATAGTAGGGAAATGAAAAGACGGGATGGTGTCGAACCATCCCGTCGGTTAATATTTATATCAGTTACTATGCCGCCGTTTTCATCTCTTCGGGCATCCGCGTATCGGGTTCGATATCCGGATCCATCGGAATAATCAGCGGCTGCGGTGCGGCGTCGGGCGTCTCGTCCGGCAGCAGGTCGGGGAGCTCCTCGGGTTCGAAGTCCGGGGCTTCCTGCATCGAGACCGCCATCTCCTCGGCCTCGGCCTTCGCATGCAAGGCGTCGATCTGCTCCTGAAGACGGGCCTTGCGTTTTTCGTATGTCTCCAGATACTGTTGCTGAACGGCCTTGCTCTGTTCTGCGAAGTTCAGATCCGCGAAGCGGCACATCATTCCCGTCAGGAGCGTTTCGTCCGTACAGCGATACTCCGGAGCTGCCGAGCGGAAGAAGTCCACCAGATAAGCGCGGATCAGCGCCGCCTGCTGTTTGGCCGTGATACGGCCTGCGGCGGCGAACTGCTCCTCGGCGGTCAGGTAAGAGTCCTCCTTGGGCCGGAATCCGCACTGACGGAGTTTCGAGTCGCTCATTACCCGCTGCATCACGGCGTAGTAGAACATCTGCTGCTCCTCTTTCTGCAAGGGTTTGTTCGCAACTTTCACATCGAGGAAGAGACGCTTCATATCGGCCGTGATATGTTCGTAGCAGATTTCCCGGTTACGGCGATCCCGCTGCAACAGCCCTTCCTGCGGCGAGGGCGGAACGACCGTCACATGTACCGTATGTCCGCCTTGCCCGTCGTCCACCGTCACTTCCCGCTCTTCGTCGTCGATCTCTTCATAGCGGAATTCGATGTCGAGGCTGCGGATAACGGCATATTTGCGGACACGCCCTTCCGAGACGTTGAACTCCAGCTGTTGCGTCTGTTCCGCAAAGCGAGCCATCCGGGCTTCATACCTCTCCTGAGCCTCGGCAAAGTCCGTTTCCGACACATAATTTTCAGCCTGCGGAGCGTCGGGCATTTGAGGAGCCGTATCGTAATAATTGATGTAGTATTCCAGCTCCTCGACATGATAGCCCTCCTTTTCAAGGGCCTCGAGAACTGCCACGGGCGTATCCCCGGCCGTGGCGAGCGTCGTACGGGGATCGTCCTTCAGCAGCTTCAGCGCTTTCTGCACGAGGAACTCCTCGTTCTTGCGGATCATGCACTCCCGGTTCTGGCAGCCGGCGCAGCCCCCTGCACATTCGTCCCGGAACAGCACCTGATTGGCCGTATTGTGCTGGCAGGAAAGACACTCGGTCTTATCGAAGTTGTAGCTTTCCAACTTGGTCATGTAACGCTCGTAGAGCCGTCGGGCGATGTCCTTGATCCGCGCCGTCTTCCACGAGTTGTAACACCCCTCGGCGAAATGATCGTTGTAGACCTCCTGCTGGATCTCCGCGGGGTATTTGGCGATCTCGGTGGCGACGCCTACCGAAATATCCTCCTTATCGAGCATCTCGGCCAGAGCGTCGATCAGCTCGCACAGTTTCAACCGCGAGCGGATGTAGGCTTCCGACTTGCCGAACTTGCACACCAGCGACTCGATGGTATGGCGTCCCGACTGGATGGCCTTGTTATAGGCCGCGGCCTCCTCGCGGGGTTTCACGTCCTCGCGCTGCAGGTTCTCCGTGATGGCAGCATCCTCGGCCTCGGCGTCCGTAAGATCCCGGACAAGGGCCGGAATGTATGTCAGACCCGCCATCGCGGCCGCCCAGTAGCGGCGCTCGCCGTAGACGATCTCGAAGCCCTCGTCCTTGGGGCGCACGCAGATCGGTTGAAGCACGCCCGACTGCCGGATGCTCTCGGAAAGCTCCAGCAGCGTCTCCTCCCGAAAGTCTTTGCGGGGGTTGTAGGTCGAATTGACGATCTTGTTCAGATCCAGAAGCTGAACCTGCGGTTCCTCCTGCTCCGTAGGCATCGTTCGGGCAACCGAGGCTTGTACCTCGGCACCCGAATCCTGCGTCGCGGCAGTTTCGGCGGATACCTGCTCCTGCGTTTTTGGAGTAGCTGCGACCGGAACGATTGCCGCCGAAGCTGCACCCTTGCCGCTCTTCTTCGATTTCGAATCCGATTTCATAGTCTGCATAACATCGAACAGTTTTTACCGTGTGTCTCACGTCTTTGACGCCCGCACAATCTTTATTTGATAGATTGCGCAGGCAATGAATAATATGTTATGAGGCTTTGTATCCCGAATGGGTCGGTTGCCTCGGGAAGATTCATAAGCCCGTGGCGCAGGTGCAGGGAAGGAAAAATACCGCAGCGCAGGCGAGGATGATTTTTCCTTCCCGGAGCCGGAGAGGGACGCAAAGCGGACCGTCCCGGGCTTATCTTTCCCGACGGCAACCGAGGACGGATATGTCGTATAATATACCGCTAAAATTAGCTGCTATTCAAACCGATCCGATCAACTTGTGTTAATTTCCCGTCCCCGTCTCTTCCAGCTACGCCAATTACAATTAATAACGATATTTTAGCCCCAAGGCCCGCAAACAAAAAAAAGAGGAAACACACATAAAAATATACCTGACGAATTGAACTCTTTTTTCGTTTCGGGAATATCTTCTATTTTTGCATCCCGAAATTTTCTTTGTCATGTTTACTTTGCGCAATTTATGGATCGTCCCGATGCGTGGCGTCGGGCAGGTTCTATTTCAGGAGAACGCCCTTTCGGGTGCGTTGATGCTATTGGGTATTGCCGTCGGGTCGCCAACGGCCGCATTGCTGGCCCTTGCCGGCAATGTGCTGGGCAACCTCGCGGCACGGGTTTTCCGTTACCCCGTAGCGGATATCGAACGGGGACTGTACGGGTTCAACGGCACGCTCGTGGGCATTGCCGTCGGCGTCTTTTTCCCGCTCGGATGGCAGGCCGCATTGCTGCTGGTTGCCGGTTCCGTGGCCTCTTCACCGATCGCCCGAATATTCGCCCGATGCCGTATTCCGGGTTTTACAGCCCCCTTCATCCTCTCGACATGGTTATTGCTGGGAATAGCCGCCCTGCTGTGGCCCGCGCTGCGCACATCGGGCGGGACTGCCGCCATAGAAACCGCTCCGGAGTGGCTGCAAGCCCTGTCGCTGCATTTCGGGCAGGTCATGTTCGAGGGGCGTTCGCTGCTGACCGGAGCGCTCTTTCTGGCCGGTATTGCCGTAAACGAACGTCGCGGGGCGCTTTATGCCCTATGGGGAGCATTGCTCCCGCTGGGTATGGCATTCTTCGCGGATGACTACGCAGCCTTCAACGCAGGACTGTACGGTTACAACGGCGTGCTGTGCGCCATTGCGCTGGCAGGCCCCTCGGCATGGGATTTCGCGCGTGCGACCTGCGCCGTCCTGCTCTCCATAGCCCTGCAATGGTCCGGAATGCAGGCGGGAATCGTCACTCTGACCGCACCCTTCGTCATGGCCGTATGGGTCGTGATGGCGGCCGACCGGATATTTATTTTGACTGCCAATTCATTACGGTCGAGTAAATAAAAAATTTGCCAAGTTATTATATTTTTACTCGCAATGATTAAATATATTATATAATTCTGCGTCGTTTTCGAAAGTTTCCGGATCTATGGGAACGTTGTTTTTATCGAAAAAGAAAGGATTTTTCTATTGGTTGGCTTTCGTGGTATTCATGCTCACCGCGGTAACGGATTCGGGATCGGTTTCCCCATCCGCACAGGCCATGTCTATCCCGGAGATATCCTTTGAACAAGTCCATTCCGATTACTGCCATCATCCCCTGACAGAAAGCGACGAGTCTCTTGCGGCCAGTCGTCTGAATCTTGTCGAGTGCCGTCATAACGAAACTTCCCCGAGGTCTTTTTCGGGGGCATGTCTGGCCAGCTATGAATTCCGGTCAGTGAATAAACCGGCTGACCTGATATCCTACTTAGAGCCGGCACCCCGCCGCAAATGCACCGCCCTGCGGTTGCATCTCCTTTCGCGGCTGAATATTTAGCCTTTTTCCGAGTCATCTTTTTCCAAGGAGCCGTATCCCGGTTCCGACCCTATTCCGCATCCGTCCCTATCAGGGGATGAATGCGGACGGCAGCGACGCGAAGGAGTTCAAGGAGCAGATTCCGCTCCTCCTCACCCGTGGCGCCGATCACCAAATCGGGTACCTCGCCCCATGTGACGCTGGCACCCAGGCGCAACTGGCATGTATCGAGGTCTTCGGAAAAATCGACACCGAACCTATTGACGGAAAGACTAAAAACTACGAATACGCTAAAATCAAGGCGGTCTACAGCAACAACTACAAGCTCAAAACGACGTTCGACGCTCCAGCTCTTCAAAATGCAGGGCACGACGGATGCTTTCGTATGGGACAAACTGCCTGAGGTTATGAAGGATGCCGTAAGAGTATCGAAGGTTATGTCGAAAGCGGTTGGCACGCCGAATCCTCGCAGCTCAAGCGGGAAAACTACTCGTTCAAACTCATTCCCTCCCCCGACAGCAAAGAATCGACAAAATACACCGCTGACGATGTGCAGAGCATCGAATACACCGAGAAAACCGAAGAAAATCCCGACGGGATCCGCTGGGAGTCACGCTCCGTAGCATTCCCGAATTTCAAAAGCCGTTACAATACCAACCGGCAGTTCGTATGCTGCGACATAGCGAACGACAACGCCGCACTCTATTTGTGGAAAACATGGAGCGTAACCACCGGCAGAACGAGACAGACCCGGCAGTTCGTCACGGTCATGGGCATCTGGTTCAACAACGATCCGGACGGCATTGTCTATCCGTATGAATTTGTGAGCACCATGCTGATGGACAAGCGGAACCCCGGGCTGAAGGAGTTCTGCAAAAAGTGGTTCAAAAGCCCCGAAGGCAAGGTCCGTTCCAAGAAGGCCAAAGAGAACGGAGCGTGGATGCTCAACCTGTATGATGCCTACCTTCAACAGCGAACGGCCGAATAATCGGCCTGCAACCTTTGAAATAAGATAAGGAAACAGTATTCAGAGAATGCAACAGATTGGACGATCCAATCTGTTGCATTTTTATTTTCAGGAGTGAGGCAACGACAGGCAAAAGTTCTGCTCGGGCTTACTGTATTGAAGATCAGCGTCAGATAATAAATGGACGAGAAATAATCCCATTCTTCTTTTATTTGTTTATTCCGGAATTTTCCATAATTTTGTATCACTCTTTGTTTCGGCAGGGAGCAAGGTTGCGTTGAATATTATTATCCATGTTCAGGAAATCCCCGTTTCTTTACACTACGATGGATAATACATAGGCAAAGCCTTTGCTATATCTGTATTATATCCTATCCATCCATATAATATAGGTAAAGCGTGCTTTATGTATTACTTGTAGTGAGTATGGGGATACTTCTGAACAGTAATACTAAAGCTCCCACGCTAACCTTATTAAAATTAATGCAACCCACGGGAGCAGGTTGCACTGATTTTAGTTGTATGGAAGTCCGAATTCCGAAAAAAGAAATTGTTCTCTCTTCCGTTTACAGGCCGTTCAACGGCCATCCGCCTCCGTCGGTGACGGATCTCATCAGCCCTTTTCGCCTTTTCTTGCGAAAAGTCAGGCCTTATTTTACAACATTTGTGCCAGATCGGAATATGCTGTTCTATCCGCTTGTGAGGCCTCTCCGAAAGGATGAATGGCTCGGCAAAGAGCGACAAAATGGCAGAGACGGGCATGTCATGACAAATCACGATTCATAAACCCCTAATCCCATAAAAAATATGAACGAACATATTGAAAATGCCCTTAACGAACTGATAAATACCGAAATATGGTCATCCAACCGGTATTTGTCGCTGCAAATCCATTTCGAACGGCAACAACTTCCAATACTCTCTTTCTGGCTGAACATGCAGGCCCGTAGCGGTATAGAGCGAATCTGCCGGATGACGAGCCTGATTTACCGGCAGGGAGGGCGTGCGACAATCCGGGAAGCGACACACAACTCCAGAGAATGGGGTACGACCATAGAGGCGCTGGACCGTATGATCGAACACGAGAACTATATGGACGGGCAGGTGGCATCACTACTGAAACTCACCGAGATGGAAGATACGGATATCTCGCAGCAAATCCATCAGATATATTCCCAGCGGTTCTATGTGACCAGTATCTTTACAGAGATGCTCCGCATTTTCGGAGAGGAGAGCCGGCGCAGACTACCCTTTAGCGACAAATTAGTGCATCTTGAATAAAGACCGCATTTTTAAATAGCCAACAAATATCCGAAACACGAATGGAGTTTCATGCATATTAAACACATTAACCCCAAACACCCATGATGACAGAAAAATTGCAAGATGCCCTAAACAGGCAAATCATTGCAGAACTATGGTCTGCAAACCTCTACCTCTCGATGTCGTTTTATTTCAGGAAACAGGGATTCGACGGATTCGCACACTGGATGAAAGAACAGTCCCGCGAGGAGACCGAACATGCCTGCATGTTCGCCGATTATCTGATCAAACGCGGCGGGCGGAATCCGACGCTGACGAAAGTCGACGAAGTACCGCAAAGCTGGGATTCTCCGCTGGATGCGTTCCGGCATGTCTACGGACACGAATGCGAAGTATCGGAGATGATCGACAGACTGATGCAAACGGCCATCGAGGAGAAGGACAACGCAACTCAGGAGTTCCTCTGGCATTTTGTCCGGGAACAGGTCGAAGAGGAAGCCACGGCCGAATCTATCGCAGATAAGATTCGGATGGTCGGGGACGCCGGCGTTCTTTTTCTCGATGCAAAACTGGGTGAACGTTAAGCCTGCGACATGGTTAAACGAATAAAATGAAATCAAAATGAAAAACATTGCAGATATTTTGGACGAGGATGCCGTCTACTACCTCGACTACCAATGCAAAACCATCGACAAGAGCCGGCTTTACCAGCCGGGCCCAGACACCGTAGACCGCATCTGGGCCGAGTCCGACCGCAACATCCGGACGCTGGGCAATCTTCAGCGGCTCCTTTCGCACGGGCGCCTGGCCGGTACGGGCTATGTCTCGATCCTGCCCGTGGATCAGGGCGTCGAACACTCCGCCGGGGCGTCGTTCGCCCCCAACCCGGCCTATTTCGACCCGGAGAATATCGTCAGGCTGGCCATCGAGGGCGGCTGCAATGCCGTGGCTTCGACCTTCGGCGTGCTGGGCGCCGTGGCACGCAGATATGCGCACAAGATACCGTTCATCGTCAAGCTCAACCACAACGAGCTGCTCACCTACCCCAACACCTATGACCAGGTGATGTTCGGAAACGTGAGGGAGGCCTGGAACATGGGCGCCGCCGCCGTGGGGGCGACGATCTATTTCGGCTCGGAGCAGAGCCGCCGGCAGTTGGTCGAGATCGCCCGCGCCTTCGACGAGGCGCATGAACTGGGCATGGCGACGATCCTGTGGTGCTACCTGCGCAACGAGGGTTTCAGGAAGGAGGGTGCCGACTACCACGCTTCGGCCGACCTGACGGGGCAGGCCGACCATCTGGGCGTGACGATCAAGGCCGACATCGTGAAGCAGAAACTCCCGTCGAACAACGGCGGGTTCCGGGCCGTCGGGTTCGGCAAGACCAGCGACAAGGTCTACACGGAGCTGACCTCCGACCACCCCATCGACCTCTGCCGCTATCAGGTGGCCAACGGGTATATGGGCCGCGTGGGGCTTATCAATTCGGGCGGCGAGTCGCACGGGGAGTCCGATCTGAAGGAGGCCGTCACGACGGCCGTCATCAACAAACGCGCCGGCGGCATGGGCCTCATCAGCGGCCGCAAGGCTTTCCAGCGCCCGATGAAGGAGGGAATCGAACTGCTGCACGCCATTCAGGATGTTTACCTCGACCCCTCGATAACAATAGCTTGATATCCAAAAAACGATTGGCCAATCGTATCGTTCACTAATTTATTAACTGTTCAAAACAAAAGTATCATGTTACCTGCAAGAAAAAATCAGGACTGGCTGCCGAGCATCTTCAACGATTTCTTCGGCAACGAATGGCTTGTGAAGCCGAATTTCTCGACTCCGGCGATCAACGTCGTCGAAACCGAAAAGGAGTACCGGGTTGAGGTTGCGGCTCCCGGTATGACCAAAGACGACTTCAAGATCAATCTGGACGATGAGAACAACCTGACCATCAATGTAGAAAAGAAGGAAGAGAAAAAAGAGGAAAAGAAGGAAAAACACTTTCTGCGTCGCGAATTCTCCTATACGAAATTCCAACAGTCCATCGCCCTGCCCGACAATACGGAAAAGGAGAAAATCTCCGCCAAAGTCGAACATGGCGTACTCACGATCGAAATACCCAAGAAACAGGGTTCGGAAAAGAAGGTATCCCGAACGATCGATGTAAAATAATACCCGGGAGCGTCCTTCCTTTTCGTTGGGTTAGTTACAGGTGTCGGGAAGGGCGCTCCCCTCTTTGAAACAATATGGAAAGAGAAATCAAGATCGAATCGGGCAACGGCGAGATCAGATATTGGTGGGTCTCGCTGCTGGTGGGCCTGCTGAGTGTCGCCGTCGGTATCTGGTGTATCGCCACACCGGAGGAATCGCTCATGGCCCTGACCTCGCTCTTCATATGCGTACTGATCGCCGCGGGCATTTGCAACGTCGCTTTTGCGGCGTTGAACGACCGCCACAGCACCGAATGGGGCTGGACGCTGACACGCGGCATTCTCGAACTGTTGCTGGGAATCTGGCTGCTGGCGCTCCCACTGCCT
>ERZ506957.1294-NODE-1294-length-9914-cov-4.682929_pt1 | contig 9914 bp, 8 predicted proteins | sample MGYA00512894_ERZ506957 | MGnify/ENA metagenome assembly ERZ506957
AGGCGGCAATGGTGCTGGGGACAAGGCCATCGCCCTCGGTGCCCAGAACGATGGCGAGCTTGGGCTCAGCAGCAAGGACGGCATCATCGATGCTCACGGAACGGTCGCTCAGGGCCATGGCGGCAGTCCGGAAGCCCAGCGCGTGCAGCTGTGCGATACCGTTCTCCGGCCAGTCGGCAGGGGACGCACCGATCTGTGCCCATGGCACCTGAAATACGGTGCCCATGCTCACGCGCACTGCCCGGCGGCACAGGGGGTCGCAGCAGGAGGGGGTGATGAGCACAGCGTCCATATTCAGCGCGGCAGCACTGCGGAAGATGGCCCCCACATTGGTGGAGTCCACGATGCCTTCCAGCACGGCCACCCGGCGGGCATTGCGGCAGACCTCTTCCACACTGCGTGGCAGCGGACGGCGGAACGCGCACAGCACACCCCGGGTCAGCTCAAAGCCGGTCAGGCTGGCCAGCGTGTCACGGTCGGCGGTGTACACCGGCACATCGCCGCAGCGGGTCAGGATCTCTGCCGCAGGGCCGATGATCTGTCGGCGCTCCATGAGCAGGGAGAGCGGCGTGTATCCGGCATCCAGTGCGCGGGCGATCACCTTGGGGCTTTCGGCAATGAAGATACCTTTTTCCGGCTCCAGACGGCTGCGCAGCTGCGCCTGCGTCAGGCGGGCGTAGATGTCCAGCTCCGGCGCGGAAAGGTCGGTGATTTCAATGATATTCGGCATAAGGAAATCTCCTTTGGAAAAGCTTTTTTCTTATTCTAGCACAACCCGGGCGGGAATGCAAAACTCCATACCCAAAACAGGCCGGCATCCCACGCGGGGACACCGGCCTGCAAGGACAGATTTATTCGGAGCGCAGTGCGGTAACGGGATTGCACTTGGCTGCGCTGCGGGCGGGGATCAGGCCGCCGAGGATGGTAAGCAGGGTGGCCAGTACGATCAGGATCAATGCGGCCTTGGGCGGCAGCACGGCGGTGACGCTGTTGGTACCGGCAATGGAATGGATGAGCATGTTGCCGGGGATCAGCAGCAGCAGGCACAGGCCCACGCCGATCACACCGGAGCACAGACCGATAATGAAGGTCTCGGCGTTGAACACCTGCGAGACATTGTGCTTGGAAGCACCGATGGCACGCAGAATGCCGATCTCCTTGCGGCGCTCCAGCACACTGATATAGGTGATGACGCCGATCATGATGGAGGACACCACCAGCGAGATGGCCACAAAGGCCACCAGCACATTGCTGACCATGCCCACGATCTCGGTGACCGAGTTCATCAGGGTGCCCACCATGTCAGTGTAGTGAATCACCTTGTCGTCCTCGCCCTGCTGCCGCATGGCGGCGTTGTAGGCGTCCAGCTCGCTTACCACCTGCGCTTTGGTGTCAAAGCTGTTGGGATAGATATAGATGCCATCGGGCTTTGCGTAGTCCACATAGCCGATGTCGCTCAGGATCTTTTCGTAGCTGGAAGCGGAGGAGAGCAGGGTGTTTTTGATCATCTCAGTCAGGTCGGAGCCGGTCATGTTGATCTGGATGGCCTGCTGGAACACGGCGGGGTCGATCTTGAGCGCGCTTTCCACCTGCGTACTCAGCTGCGCAATGTTGCTCTGGATCGCCTGCGCGATCTTCTGCTCCAACTGCCCGGCCAGTTTTTGGATGGCGGGGCCCATCTGCTCCTGCAGAGCAGCGGTGAGCTGGACTTGCAGCGCTTCGCTCAGCTGGACGGAGTAGCTCTCCATCACGGTCTGTAAATTCTGCTTGAGCGTATCGGCAAACTGCTCCTCCAGCCCGGAGGTGTCCAGCAGGTCGCCCATGGATTCGTTCAGCAGCGTCTGGAAGGCCTCGGTTTTCATATAGGAGGAAAAACCGATCTTGTCCAGATTCAACAGGCCGTTGCTGATGATATAGCGCTTGTAGCCGTTCAGGATCTTTTTCATCAGTGCCTGTAAGCCGTCCTGAGAGATGTTCAGCTCTACGCCGTCGAACAATTCGCTCGTGTCCATCTCCATGTCCGGCAGCGGCAGCCCGCTGAGATCCAGCTTGAAGCTGGAGGGATCGATGAGGGTGGCGAGGTCAAAGGAGCCGTCGGTCAGGTCGAATGCGCCATCCAGATCGAAGTGCAGGGCGCTGGTGTCGAACTGGAAAGCGTCCTTGAGAGCATCCGTGTCCACCGAGAACAGGGAGGCGATATCCAGCATGCTGTTGCCGGCAGCATCGAAGGGCTCGCCGGTCAGCACGTTGATGTCCGGGTCTGCCAGCTGCTGGCGCACGATCTCGCTGTTGGCGGCCTGGTCGATGACATGATAGGTCAGCTCGTGCAGGTAGTCCAGACCGCTGTGCAGGATGGCAGAGGTGGCGTCTGCCTTGGGCTGCACGATGCCGACAATGGTCAGCTCCTCGCTGTCGGCCACCAGCTGCTGCATATAGGCTTCATCGTTCAGCTTGCTCAGCCAGACCTTGTGCTCGGTGTCGTAGACATAGCAGTCGGCCTTGTTGACAAGTTTGAAGGTCATGCCAAGAAAATCGTCATAGGTATAGGTGCCGTAGTCCGTGGGCAAATCGATCTTCTGGTTTTGTGCATACTGCTGTAAAATTTTGTCCAGCTCGGCCTGATCCCGCAGACCCATGGCGTACAGCGTGTAGTCTGAGATACTGCCGTCCGCGTTCAGGGTCAGCACCAGCTCGTTGTACTTTTCCGGCCAGCGACCGGCCTTGATATCATACTGATCCTCGTACAGGGCGGGGGTCTCGGCCATTTCGCAGAACACATAGGGGCTGGACATGGAGGTCATGATGCTGGTCACAGAGGTGTTCTCATTGGCAATATCGGAGAAGGTGGTGTCCGGGTTCAGCTTCTGCACGGTGCCGTCCGGGTTCTGGCGGTAGATCAGCGGAGAAGCGGAATAGGCGTATTCCACCGTGGCGTTGTCCCGGATGGTGCAGGCGTCACTGTCCAGATATTCCTTCAGCGAGCGCAGATCATTGCTGGTGGCACCGATGTTCAGCTGAGCTAGCAGCTGGCTTACTGTGACCATGCCATCCGGCGCAGGGGCAGCGCTGGACGCAACACTGGTGTAGGTGTCCGGGTCCATCATGCTGGTCAGATCCACGCCGGTGCTGCTGATCTGCAGCGGGTAGGCCGCCAGCGTGGATTTTTCCATGTTGCTGATATAGCGGCTCACACCGTTGGAAAGGGAAAGGATCAGCGCAATGCCGATGATGCCGATAGACCCGGCAAAGGCGGTGAGCAGGGTGCGCGCCTTTTTGGTGAGCAGATTGTTGAAGCTGAGGGAAAGGGAGGTGAGCAGGGACATGGAGGAGTGCCCCATGTTCCGGTGCACGGGGGCTGCGGCGGCAGCCTCGTCCTCGGGCTCGTAGGGCATGGTGTCGGAGCGGATTACGCCGTCCTTCAGATTCACGATGCGGGTGGCGTAGCGCTCGGCCAGCTCCGGGTTGTGGGTGACCATGACCACCAGCCGGTCCCGCGCCACTTCCTTGAGCAGTTCCATCACCTGAATGCTGGTCTCGCTGTCCAGCGCGCCGGTGGGCTCGTCTGCCAGCAGGATGTCGGGATTGTTCACCAGCGCGCGGGCAATGGCTACGCGCTGCATCTGCCCGCCGGACATCTCGCTGGGGTGCTTGTGCAGCTGGTTGCCCAGCCCTACCTGCTCCAGCGCGGCGGCGGCACGGCGGCGGCGCTCGGCCTTGGAAACGCCCGAGATGGTCAGTGCCAGTTCCACGTTGCCCAGCACGGTCTGGTGGGGGATCAGATTATAGCTCTGGAACACAAAACCGATGGTGTGGTTCCGGTAGGAGTCCCAGTCGCGGTCGGTGTATTTTTTGGTGGAGATGCCGTTGATGACCAGATCGCCGCTGTCGTAGCGATCCAGACCGCCGATGATGTTCAGCAGGGTGGTCTTGCCGGAGCCGCTGGGGCCCAGAATGGCCACGAATTCGTTGTCCCGCAGATTCAGACTGACGTTGTTCAGTGCGTGCTGCACCAGCTCGCCGGTCTTATATTCTTTGTTGATCTGTTTGAGCTTGAGCATAAATGTGCCTTTCCGGTACTGCGCCGCCGGGCGCTGCTGCCTGTGGTTTGAAATTCGGAAATGTTTGCAGACAATATCCTATTAAGTTTAGCAAAAAAATGTGAAAAAAACGTGAAATTATTCCGCAGGAATGCTGAAGCTGCGGCACTTTTGCGCCCGGGCAGCGGTTTTGCCGGGAAGGACGGGGCAAAAAAGAAAAGCGGAAAAAGATACCGGTTGAATTTGCAGACGGAACGTGCTATTCTAAAACTGACAGCGGCGCGTAGAGCATGCCGGAGGCAAAATGCCCGAAAATGCTCTGTTCAGACACTTCTTTAGGATTGTAACGGTTTCTCCTACCTTATAAAATATACTTTATATAAACAAGGCAGAAAAAAATTGGCCCTTGTAGTAAGGAGGAACTGAAATGGAACATACATTTTCACCCATGATCCGGCAGTATTCTGCCATTGATGGTTTGCAGCAGGAGTATACGCTGGTGTATGCCATGGAGGTAGAGGGCACACAAGGCTGTCGGCTGTCCCTGTGCCGGATCGGCAGCCGACAGCAGATCGTCAGTCAGCATGTTGCGGCAGCGCCGGAGTTCTGTTACCGGCTCCTGCGCTACTTGTGTGAAAATGGAGTTCAGCCGGAGCTCTGGCGGGATGCGGTTACAGACCTGACAGCTGCCGGGCTGGTAGGCGAGAAAGGCGGCGCATGGCGTGAACAGTGAGCGAACAGCCCAACTGCAAGTCGCCCTTGCAAGCTATGACCTGAGGGAGCTGCGTGTCCAGAAGCGTTATTTGCAGGAGCAGGGAACCGCCATCGTATGCACCTGCTTTTGCAGCGGCGAAAAGCTGCTGGCACAGCTGCGGCAGGGTGTCCGTTACGATGCCGTGGTGCTTTGCAGCGAGCTGACGGACTTGTCTGCAGAGCAATTTGTCCGGCAGCTGTACCAGTTGAAGGAGCGGCCGACGCTGCTCGTACAGAGCCATGGCCGCAGCAGCGGCACGGCGTTGCAAAAGCTCCGCGAGGGGTGCTACTGCGTAGAGGGCACCGAGCTGAAAAGGCTGCTGTGGCAGCTTTACCGGATGCCCGGGCGGCAGAACCGGCAGCTGGAGCAGCGGTGCAGCCAGCTGTATGCGGCGTGGGGCATCCCGCAGGGGGATGTCAACGCCGGATATCTATCCTGCGCGGTCGGCATCGCATGCAGCACCAGCCAGAAGCTGGCGATCCGCAAGGAGATCTTGCAGGCGGTGAGCGAACAGTTTGATACATCGGTCGCTGCCGTGGAAAGCGGCATCCGCCGGATGGTGGATCAGCTGGAGGAAATACCGACCCCTGCGTGGCTGGCGTTTAAGGCCGACACAAGGCTGGGCAGCGGTAAGCCCACCACCGGCAAGCTGATCTACGCGGTCAGGGATGTTGTGTTGCGGCAAAAGTCCAAGGCTGCACCGCCCACCCGCCCGTAAGGCTTGCACACGGTTGCGGCAGTTGGAACACTGCGGTGTTCCGTTGAAAAAATGGCATCGCCCGGGGAGGCAGAGCAATGGAGCAGCAAAGGACAGAAATGCGGTCTATCACCGCAGAGCAGCAGAAGCGGGTCGAGGAGATCTGCTTCCGTTCGCTGGCGCTGATCGGGCGCAACTGTGAATATCTGGAGCAGCATTTTGACCGCACCGGTGCAGACGCGTCTACCCGGCAGGCAGTGGCGGATATCAACACTGCTGCCATGCAGCTGGACCGCACCCTCAGCGAGGCCATCACCCTGCTGGAATTTCTGCACGAGGAAGCAAAACCGCAGCTGTACCCCATTGATCTGTGTGAGCTTTTGCAGCAGGTGTCGGCGCAGTCTGATATGATCCGGGCGCAGCTTGGGGTGGACATCCGTCTGGACTACGGCGGGTGTACCGCCTGCTGCGTAATGGCAGACCGCAGAGATGCGGAGCTGCTGTGCCTGCATCTGCTCTCCAATGCCCTGCGCGCCAGCCGGGAGGGCGGCTGCGTCTGCATCGCGCTGCGCCGCACCGAAAGCGGCTGGCAGCTGACGGTCACCGACGATGGCTGCGGGCTGCCCGGCGAGGATGTACAGGCAGCGCTGGAAAACCGCCGCAGCTTTCTGGGCGGGGCACAGCTGGGGCTGCTGCTCTGCCGGGAGTGCTGTCGCCGGATGAACTGGAGCTTACAGCTGGAGCCTGCCCCCGCAAAGGGCACACGGGCTGTGGTAAGCATCCCGCTATACACGGGCGAAAGCTGCCCCGATGGCACGGTGGAGCTGCGCACCGACTCGGAGACCGAGCGGGAGCAGCGCAAGTATCATCTGCGCGCCATGCTGGTGCGGGAGATGCGCACCATGCCGGAGCGTGGCGACCCGGACGAGGAGCTTTAATAAGGTGGCAAGGCCGCTGCACAGTGTTTTGTGCGGCGGCTTTGTTATTTTGCGCCCGGTGCTTTCCTGCAAGCGCAAAGCATGGTATACTGAATGCTGAAAACAAAAGCTTGGAGGAGCAACAATGACAAACAAGAAGCTGAACTACCCCGCAATTGCCAAGGAGACGGTCATCCTGACCGGGGCTGTTGCCATTATTGCGGCGGCGGTCTATTTTTTTCTGGTGCCCAGCCATACATCCGTCAGCAGTATTTCCGGCCTTGGCATCGTGCTTTCTAATTTTGTGCCGCTGCCGCTTTCGGCCATTACTATGGTGCTGAATACCGTGCTGCTCATCATCGGATTTTTCACCTGCGGCAGGGAGTTTGGAGCAAAAACCGTGTATACCAGCGTGATGCTGCCGGTGTTTCTGGGGCTTTTCGAGCGGATGTTCCCGGATTTTGGCTCCATGACCGATAGTCAGGAGCTGGATGTGCTGTGCTACATTCTGGTGGTCAGCGTGGGTCTGAGCATTCTGTTCAACCGCAACGCATCCTCCGGCGGACTGGATATCGTGGCAAAGATCATGAACAAGTACCTGCACATGGAGCTGGGCAAGGCGATGTCTCTTTCGGGAATGTGTGTGGCACTCTCTGCCGCCCTTGTCTACGATAAAAAGACCGTTGTGCTGAGCATTCTTGGTACTTACTTCAATGGCATCGTGCTGGATCATTTCATCTTCGACAACAGCATCAAGCGCCGGGTGTGCATCATTACCGAGAAGGAAGAGGCACTGCGGCAGTTCATCATCAACGACCTGCACAGCGGTGCCACCATGTACGAGGCCATCGGTGCATACAACTTTGAAAAGCACAACGAGATCATTACCATCGTGGACAAAAACGAGTATCAGAAGTTGATGAACTTTATCAACCGCGAGGACCCCAAGGCCTTTGTCACGATTTATAATGTATCCAGTATGCACTATCAGCCCAAGCGCTGAGCGACGCAGGGAAAGGGTGCAAAAGCCGTGCCCGGGGCTTTTCCGCAGCGGAAAACCGTGGTAAAATAAGAAAAAACGGAAAGGGAATAACAGCCATGGACATCAGACTGGTTTGCAGCGATATTGACGGTACGCTGCTGCAATACGGCAAAAAGGAGCTGGAGGGCGAAATATTCGAACAGATCCGGGCGCTGCATCAGCGGGGCATCTGGTTCTGCCCGGCCTCCGGGCGGCAGTATACCAGCCTGCGCAAACTCTTTGCACCGGTGGCAGACTGCTGCGTGTTTATCTGCGAAAACGGCGGCACCATCTTTAAAGAAGAACAGTGCATCGACAAAAATCCCATGCCGCGGGCGCTGGCAGAGGAGATCGCCAACGATATGTGGACCCGCAGCGAGGGACAGGGCGAGGTGATGCTCTCCGGCCAGAACACCGCCTACCTGATGGAGCGCGGTCTTGGGATGTTGAAGCGGGTGCAGTTCGTGGGCAACCACTACCAGATCATCCACAGCCCCGCCGAGGTGCCGGAGGACATCACCAAGGTGTCGGTGTACCTGCACGAGGGCGTGGAAAACTATGTAGAGCGCTTTGTGCCCCGCTGGAAGCAGGCCAACTGCGCCGTGGCGGGCCCGTACTGGATCGATACCACCTTTGCCAACAAGGGCATCGGAGTGCAGTGCGTGTGCCGCACCCTTGGCATCGACCCTGCACAGGTCATGGCCTTTGGCGATAACTACAACGACGAAGCCATGCTGGACGTGGTGGGCGTGCCCTACATTATGGATAATGCCGCCGCTCCGCTGCGGGCAAAATACCAAAACCACACCCCCCGCCCGGAGGATGTGCTGGCGCAGCTGCTGGCACAGCAGCCGTAAAGGGGGCGAGCCAATGAACCGCAAGGGATTGGAACAGCTCATTTTTGATACTTACAGCGTAGAGCCGGACTACCCATGGATGGACACCCCGGAGTCGGCGGTGTTCCGCCATGCAGCAAACCGCAAGTGGTTTGCGCTGGTCACCACCGTGCCCCAAAGCAAGCTGGGTCTGCCCGGGCAGCAGCCGGTGGATATCGTGAACCTGAAATGTGACCCCATCCTCATCGGCTCCCTGCGGGCAGAACCGGGCTTTTACCCGGCCTACCACATGAACAAGGAAAACTGGATCACCGCCGCATTGGACGGCAGCGCCCCGGAGGATAAGCTCCGTCTGGTGCTGGACATGAGCTACAACGCTACCGCACCCAAGCTGCGAAAAAAGAAAGCTTGACCGCAGCAAAATAAGGGCGGGCGCTGCAATAGTTGCCCGCTTTTATTCGTATTCAGAGTAAAGGAACTGCATTTTGCAAAAGGAGGCAGCTATGGCTATTTTTGAAAAGACCATCCGCAACCAGAACTTCGATACCCTGCTCCGCAAGCTGGAACACGCCATCCCGGACAGCAGCTGGTCGGCAGAGCTGGAAGCCGGCAGCGATTTCAAGGAGGGCAGCGCCCGGTGCAGCGTGCGGGTGTTTGAGCGGTACAGCATGGTGGGCGGCAACCGTCTTAGCCTGACGCTGACCCTGTTCCAGAACGAGGACGAACCCATCCGGCTGTCGGCCATTGCAGCGGGCGGCAGTCAGGCGGTGTTCTTTAAAATGAACACCCTCGGCGAGGACGCTTTTCTGGAGGACGTAAAGCAGCTGCTGGAGGAAATTTTGGAGGGGTAAAATGTTTTATAGTGGGTTTGACGCGCTGTTCAGCATCCTGTTTCCGCTGGTGTTTCTGGTGGTGCTGGGCATGATCCTGTTTACCGTGGTGAGCAATCTGCGCACATGGAGCAAAAATAATGCGTCCCCGCGCCTTACCGTCCCGGCCACTGTGGTGGCCAAGCGGATGAACGTTTCCCGCCATCATACGGACAATACGATGGCGCGTACGTTTACGACCTATTATGTGACCTTTCAGGTGGAAAGCGGCGACCGCATGGAACTTGAAGTAGGTGGTTCGGATTACGGAATGCTTGTCGAGGGCGATACCGGAAAGCTGAGCTTTCAGGGCACGCGTTATCTGGGGTTTGAACGGAAAGACGGGTGACTGATATGCAGCAAAAGCATTCAGTTGTGCCGGAAATCGTGGGCAGAAGCCTGTTTTATACGCTGACGAACTACCTGCTTATCAGCATGGAGCTGTCCTTCCGTGCGCAGTGGCTCTCGGTCTTGTTCTCGGCGGCGCTTGTATGGTGCAACATGGAGTATTGGAACGCCATTTACAGGCTGACCGGCAAAAAGCTTGCCGCATGGGTCTTGTGGGGCGTCTGCATTGCTGTAAGCACAGGCATTGCGTATTTTGCGGGGTATATCCAAGGAATGCTTGTTCCGCTTGCAATATAATAAACACGTTGCTGCGCTGCATTTTTGAAGAAATTGCAGAAGCTGTGACAAAAGTATTATTCTTTTGTGAATTTTAGCACTCATCTATTGACACTGCTAATGAACGGTGCTATAACAGTGGCGTGCTCAGGAGGAAGG
>ERZ506957.1301-NODE-1301-length-9894-cov-3.674256_pt1 | contig 9894 bp, 9 predicted proteins | sample MGYA00512894_ERZ506957 | MGnify/ENA metagenome assembly ERZ506957
GAACCATGTCAATCTCCGAAGTTTTGGCTGTTACCATGATAACCGGCATCTTCTTTGTGATCGGATTCTGGCGGATCTTTTTTACAATCTCATATCCGTCTTCATCCGGAAGCATCACATCAAGCAGTATAAGGTCCGGTACGAGCTCATCCAGCTTCTTGTAAAATTCCTTTGCGTTTTCAAATGCACTGACGATGTAATTACTGTTTTTTAAAGCAATAGTCTCTATCTCACGTATGCTCTCATCGTCCTCTACAATATAAATAAGTGCCATAGCTTTCTCCATTTCAAAAAATCTTATGTAAAATTTTTACCTGCTTTTTACTTTCGATTATACATTACTAATGTAAAACAGACGATGGTTTTATGTAAAATTTATGTAAAATCCATCGTCTGTATCAATTTTGTCTGTATATAACTATGATTTAATTTTTCAGCATAAAGATTAAATCATGATTTGCGAACCTTGTCATCAAGTGCAAACTCAACCCACTCAGCAATATTTGTCGCATGGTCTCCGATACGCTCAAAGTATTTTGCAACCATGAGAAGATCCTCTGCCTGCTCACCATCCTCCGGATGCTCCCTGATGAAATCAATAAGCTCAGCCTTTACCTTATCAAAAAGCTCATCAACCACATCATCCTGCTTCATCACTATGTGAGCCTTGTCATTGTTCTTCTCAACATACGCCTCGATTGCCCTGATAAGCATAAGCATTGTCTCTGAAGCCATGCTCTTGACATGCTCTATATTGACCCTGTATGGCTTGTCACTGCTCATCAAAATGGTCATCTCGCTGATATCGGCTGCGTGGTCTCCTATACGCTCCATATCAGTAACCATCTTCATCGCTGCAGAAATTGTTCTAAGGTCTCTTGCTACAGGCTGCTGCTGCATGAGCAGATTAAAGCACAGGCTCTCTATCTTTTTCTGCTCTCTGTCTATCTCTGAATCGCCCTCCATGATGGCTTTGGCGCTATCGGCATCCTGATGTATAAATGCCTCGATTGCTTTCTGGATTGACTCCTCAATCATGCTTCCCATGTGCATCATTTCTTCATTCAGCTTCTTAAGCTGCTCGTCGAATTTCGATCTCATTAACCAAACCTCCCTGTGATGTAATCCTCTGTTCTCTTGTCCTGTGGATATGAGAAAATTGTCTTTGTGTCACCAAACTCAACCATATCTCCCACAAGGAAGAAGGCTGTATCGTCTGACACACGCACTGCCTGCTGCATGTTATGTGTTACAACCACAACTGTGTACTTTTTCTTTAAATCCTCCATGAGCTCCTCTATCTTTGAAGTAGAGATAGGGTCAAGCGCTGATGTAGGCTCATCCATCAAAAGCACCTCCGGCTGTACGGCAAGCGCTCTCGCAATACACAGTCTCTGCTGCTGTCCACCCGAAAGTCCCATAGCAGATTTCTTTAATCTATCTTTAACTTCATTGAATATCGCAGCACCCTGAAGACTTTCCTCTACTATCTGGTCGAGTATCTTTTTATCCTTGATGCCATGCACTCTCGGGCCATATGCGATATTGTCATATATGCTCATCGGGAACGGATTTGGCTGCTGGAAAACCATGCCGACCTTTTTGCGAAGTACGGTTGTATCGACTGATGGTGCATATATATTCTCACCATCTATCTCTATGCTTCCCTCGATTCTGACGTTGTCAACCAGATCATTCATTCTGTTGATGCACTTTAAAAATGTAGACTTACCACATCCTGACGGTCCGATCAGCGCTGTCACGCTGTTTTCTTTTATGTCCATATTGACACCATGCAGTGCATGATTCTGGCCATAATACAGATTCAGGTCGCGAACCTGAATTTTGATTTTTTTCTCCATTTGTATCTCCTGCAACATGTAATAAATTTCTTGTCTTCGAGAATACATTATATGGATGCTTTGTAAAATGCTCTATCAGATGTATGTAAAATCTATGTCAAATTTTTACACACATAAATTATTCGCACTGTTTGTATTTATTATTTGTATACACTATTTGTATACACTATTTATATGCTTTATAGTCGGCTTTATTAAAGTACTGTCTGGTTAAAGTATTGTATCTTTAATAATTAGTAGCTTTTCCATTATCCTGTCTGCATCAATATTTGAGTAATTGATAATAAACTGATGCCTGTCTTCCTTTGGCTTACTCAGATTGAAGTGGGTAATCGCCTGAAGCTTTATACCTTTTTTCAATAGCAGCTCTTCAACTGTTTTGTCCGGAAGGTTCGTGTCAAACTGTATGATAAAATGCAGTCCGGAGTCATTTTCTATTACCCTGCATTCCTTTTCAGTGAAGCAGTCTTTTATGGACGAAAGCACGCTCTGGCGCTTTCTGCCGTAGTGCAGTCTCATCCTGTTTATGTGCTTTTCAAAATAGCCCTCGCTGATAAATCGTGCCAGCGTGTACTGCTCGAATGTGGATACCGTACATGAGTAAAATGAAAGCCTCCTGTAAAACTCATTTGCCAGATGCTCCGGCAGCACCATGTAGCTGATTCGGATGGTGGATGTGAGAGATTTTGAAAATGTATTTATATAGATGACCTTTTCACACGCATCTATCGAAAGGATGGGCGGTATCGGGTGTCCGTTCATGCGAAACTCACTGTCGTAATCATCCTCTATGATGTATCTGTCGCTGCTCTCGTTGGCCCATGCCAAAAGCTCATAGCGGCGGTTCACAGGCATCGTGATTCCTGTCGGGAAATGGTGTGTCGGGCTGATATGTGCTATCTGCGCGTTCGCTTTCTTTATAAGCTCCACGCTGATACCCTGCTCATCCATCTGCACCGGCAGGCATTTTGCATTGTTGCACTCATATATCTGGCTGATTTTCTTATAGCCCGGATCCTCCACGCAGTATACCTTGTCCGTACCCAAAAGCTTCACAAGCAGCCCGTACAGATACTCTGTTCCCGCTCCGACTATTATCTGGTCCGGGTCCACATTCATACCGCGAAACGACGACAGATGGCTTGCTATCGCTTCACGAAGCTCCCTCACTCCGCCACACGGCGACACCGACAAAAGCTCCTGTTCCCTAAGAGAAATCGTCTCCCGCATGAGCTTTGCCCATATGGAAAACGGAAAGTTACCCGAGTCTGTCCTGTTTGATGAGAAGTCAAATATACTTTCATCCTGCTCAGGCGGCAGCTTTATGCTAAGCTCCTTCTGCACCGGTGCCTTGATTACCCTGATATCTGACACATCGGCTATGAAATAGCCCCTCTTTGGTCTTGCAAACATATAGCCCTCGCCTATCAACTGGTCATATGCATTTTCAACCGTAATGGTACTAACTCCCAGATTCTTGGCGAGGGTACGTTTTGATGGCATTTTCTCCCCGGAGCTTAATTTTCCCTGTGATATATCGTTTTTGATGCACTCATAAAGGCATTTGTAGAGTGGACCGTCTGTTTTTGTGAGGTCGTAGGTCAGCATTTGATTCACCGCTTTCTGGCATTTTTATTTTCCTTATTTTGAATATTTTAATATTACCAGATGTAGCGTATTATTGCAACCATGATATGCGGCTGGTGTGAGCAAATGTAGCCTGGCGGCGCAGGTGGCGTGTACACTCTCGTGTTCGCTACGCTTTGCTGCCAAGATACTGTAAGAATTATGCCTTATAGTTTTCCTATGCCAGACGAAACCGTCGCTACTCGCCTTCCATGGCTCGATAGCTCCTTGCCCCGGCTTCCATGCCGGTGCATTTCTGGTTTTCTTGAGCATAATTCAACAGTATCTAAGCAGCTCCGCTATGCGCTCTCACGAGAGTGTACACGCCGCCTGCGCCACCTAAACATATTTGCTCACGCCTGACTACTTTCGTCATATAAATGATTAAAGGGGCAAAATACCTTTTGACCCTCATATCATATAAATTGATGCAAAAATACAAATGCAAAAACCAAAAGGAGATTTAACAAATGGAAAACAATAAGAATACTCAATACGAACTCAACAAAGGGCTTGCGCAGATGCTCAAGGGCGGTGTCATCATGGATGTCACGACTCCGGAGCAGGCCAGGATTGCAGAGGCTGCCGGTGCATGTGCTGTCATGGCGCTTGAGAGAATCCCTGCTGATATCAGAGCCGCAGGCGGTGTTTCAAGAATGAGCGATCCTAAGATGATTAAGGGCATTCAGGAGGCTGTCAGCATCCCCGTCATGGCAAAGTGCCGTATCGGTCACTTCGTGGAGGCTCAGATACTTGAGGCTATCGAGATTGACTACATTGATGAGTCTGAGGTGCTTTCACCTGCTGATGATGTGTACCATATCAATAAGAGAGATTTCAAGGTGCCTTTCGTATGTGGTGCAAGAGATCTCGGTGAGGCACTCCGCCGTATCAACGAGGGAGCTTCCATGATCCGTACAAAGGGTGAGCCCGGTACCGGTGATATCGTGCAGGCGGTCAGACATATGAGAAAGATGAATTCTGAGATTGCAAAACTTACTTCCATGCGTGAGGATGAGCTTTTCGAGGCAGCTAAAAATCTTCAGGTGCCTTTCGAGCTGGTCAAATTCGTTCACGATAACGGCAAGCTTCCGGTTGTAAACTTTGCGGCCGGTGGTGTGGCTACTCCGGCTGATGCGGCTCTTATGATGCAGCTCGGTGCTGAGGGTGTGTTCGTCGGTTCAGGTATCTTCAAATCAGGCGATCCTGCCAAGAGAGCTGCCGCTATCGTAAAAGCTGTGACAAACTTTACTGATGCAAAGCTCATCGCAGAGCTTTCTGAGGATCTCGGTGAGGCTATGGTCGGAATCAACGAGAGCGAGATTAAAATCATCATGGAAGAAAGAGGCAAATAAAATGAAATCAGGACTTAAGATTGGTGTTTTAGCTGTTCAGGGAGCGTTTATTGAGCACAAGCGCATGCTTGAGTCTTTAGGCTGTGAGTGTGTTGAGCTGCGCAAAAAATCAGATATCTGTGACTTAGACGGACTCGTGCTGCCTGGAGGTGAGAGCACTGTGCAAGGCAAGCTGCTCCGTGAGCTTGATATGTTTGATGAGCTTAAGGAAAGAATCGCAAACGGACTTCCGGTGCTTGCAACCTGCGCCGGTCTTATCCTTTTAGCTTCTCATATCAGCAACGATGACAACGTATATTTCGGCACTTTGCCTGTCACTGTTAAAAGAAATGCCTACGGCAGACAGCTTGGAAGCTTTGAGGCTACAGCAAGGTTTGACAATAGCTTTGACTTTACCATGACATTTATCAGAGCACCTTACGTGGAAGCTATTGATGCTTCAGCAAAGAATGATGTGCGTGTACTCGCAGAGTATGACGGCAAAATTGTCGGCGTGCAGTATAAGAACCAGATTGGGCTGGCTTTCCATCCGGAGCTTGATGATGATACACGGATTCATGAGAGGTTTTTGGAGATGATATCGGGAAATTAAATCACGTCTACAGTCTGAGGCCGGGGCAGATGCCCCGGATTTTTATACCGACTTTTTGTGGTAAAATATAAAATGCATTTTTTTTAATATATGGTATAATAAAATAGTAGAGTGAAGATTATTTTTTAAGGAGGGGTAGCATATGCCAAAAGCTATGTATAATCTTATTGGACAATACATTGAAGAAATCAAAAAAATTTATGGTTCACATGTCAGACAGATTATTTTATATGGTTCGTATGCCAGAGGCGATTTCAGACCCGACTCAGATATAGATATTATGATTTTGGTTGATATGTCAGATATTGAACTTAAATCTTATGGTGAGAAGCTTTCCTATATGACATATGACTTTAATCTGGATCATGACATTGACATAAAACCAATTGCCAAAAGTGAAGAGATTTTTAATAAGTGGGTAGTAAATTATCCATTTTATTCAAATATTCATAAAGAGGGGGTTATACTATATGGAGCAGCATGATGTAGAAATTGGTACAAGAAGAGATCTTGTTCTATATAGAATTGAAACCTCAAAGAATGACTTAAAATCCGCAAAGGTGCTATTGTCTATTGATGATTATAAAGGAGCTAATAACAGAGCCTACTATGCAATTTTTCATGCTATAAATGCAGTACATGCTACTAGTGGAAAAGCATATAAGAGACACAAGGATGCAATAGCTAATTTTAATAAAGACTATGTTAAAACAGAAATTTTTCCCAGAGAAATAGGAAGAAAAATTGGAATGGCAGAGGAAATTCGTCATGCAAGCGATTATGATGATTTTTATATTGCAAGCAAAGAAGAAGCAGAGCGGCAAATTACAGTTGCAGAAGAATTTATAAATCTTGTCGAAAAATATTGTGAGAAACAGCTCGATTAAAATCCGGGGCATCTGCCCCGGCTTTTATTGTTTCTTATGTCTTATAAGTTCAATATATAATATGATTAGACGGTCAATAGGTATCATAATATAGTTTTAAAAAGCTCAAAACTCCAGAGTCACCTTAAACAGATCACCGTCCACAGTCAGCTCCAAAGTACCATTCATGAGCTTCATGAGACTTTCTGCAATAGACAGTCCAAGTCCGCTGCCCTCGGTATTTCGCGAGCTGTCTCCTCTGACAAAACGCTCCTTGAGCTCATCGCTTGAGATATTAAGCGGTGTAGCTGATACATTCTTGAAGGTTATGATGGCTCCGCTGTCCTTTGGAATGATGTCAACGTACACTCTCGTACCCGGCTGGGCGTATTTGTTGATGTTGTTCATCAGATTATCAAACACTCTCCACAGATGTCGTCCATCTGCCTGAATCATGACAGGTGTAACGTCATTTTTGATAATTAAATCAAGATTATTTTTCTTGAATTTTTCTTTGTATTCTCCGGCTACCTGTGACAGCATAACAGCCGCATCCAGTTCCTCAAGTTCTACATTTATGCTGCCGGTAGATGCCTTTGACGCTTCGAGTAAATCCTGAATTAATTTTTTCAAACGTGATGACTGTCTGTCGAGAACGTCAAGATATTCGCGTACCTTCTCGTTATCTATGTCCTCCTTCTGCAACAGGTCCACATAATTGATAATCGAGGTGAGCGGTGTCTTGATATCATGCGACACATTTGTGATGAGCTCCGTCCTGAAGCGCTCGCTCTTCATTTTTTCAGAGACCGCCGCCTCTATTCCATTGCTCACATTATTCAAATCCTCTCCATGCTTTCTGAAAAACAGCATGAGTTTTGACGTATCAACCGGCTGTGAAAAATCACCGTTTGCTATTGCCTTTGCGGCGCATCTTATCCTGTCATACTGCATGATAAATGTGATAAGCAGCACAAGCTCTATAAGCTTTACAATGAAGCCAAAGCCTATAAGCTCAAGCAGACATAAAAGGCCAAATGCCAGCATACTGATCAAAAACAGCGGTACATTTCTTTCTATCCATGAAAAGCCGTATCTGATTGGAGCAAATACCATCCTGCATAGCTTTTTGACAGGCTTTAAGAAAAATCTAACAACATAGTAGCACAATGTACGCTTCCAGAACTCATGTGCCCTGATTCTTACGTATGTTGTCAGGATTGCTTCAAGCGAAACCATGGTTGCCGCCAGACAAATGAGTGCCACCACCGGAAGCTGCTTTATAAGCAAAAAGCCTGCCGGAAATACCATAAAGTCTGCAAACATTGTCACTCCAAGCATCACCTCATACGGCAGCCTGTCATATAATCGTAATTTAATTTCTTCCGAATCCTCACGTTTTCCGGCAACTGTCAGTAGATACCCCGCTGTAATCACAAAACCAAGTATAAATATGACAAACAATACACTTAAATGAGCCTCTGTAAATTCCATGACGTCAAGTAAGCTGTCTGCCTGATTGAAGTAATCGCCCTTTTCCTGAAGCTGCTCAGGCAGCTTTGCATACACATAATAGTACTCAGGCTTATCTTCTGTTGAGGTATATGGATAATACACAAATCCTGTATCTGATATATTAAATGTATCCGGTAAAAGCTCATAGCTCTCATTCACCTGCTCCACCACTTTTATGATTTCATAACGGTCATAATAAATATCCTCATCATAATCGTAGTAAGAGCCGTCACTATCAAAGTACGAATCGCTGTCTTCACTCAGATTCATGCCACACTTTATATGATTTCCTTTTTCATCATAGCACTTTACATTTTTCCACTCGGCAAAGCCTGTAATATCGAGTGACTGGCCTGTAAACATCTCCTCGTAGGCAAAGTAATTATTTCCATTCTCATCGGTTTTCTCAACTGCCTTATATAAGCCAAGCGAGCTGTTATCGTTAGAGCCTGTCATCACCCTCACCTTTGGAATGACATAAGCGGTACCATCATTCAGGCACAGATAAAAGAGCCCATTTGTCTTGGAATACATGATTGAGCTGATTCTCTCACTGTTCATATTGTTTGATGCATCGTCTGACTCTTCATAGCTGCCGCTCATTGCATCCCACAGATATGATAGCCTGTGCCGCTTTAAGTTCTTTGCCTTGTAGCTAAAAATATAATCCGGATTTGATATTTCATCCACACTTGAATACACCTTTGCTGCATCAGATTTTACATCTACCTTGTCCTCTGATGTTTCATTACTCTTTACCACTGCGGCCTGCAGATTTGTATCGTCCATCATCTGCGAAAATGCATTGTCATCACCGGATTCATAATTGTACACCATCTGTCTGCTATAGGCTCCTGCAATATTCGCATGAATTTCATCCCTTAGCTGTGCTGTGCTTTCATAATTGTTTGTGTACACTGCAACTAACGTTGTTACAACAAGCCCTGCCGCCATGACCGAGCATACTATAAATGCCGCCAGCTTAAGCCACAGATTTCTTGATATTTTTTTCATATCATTCACCTTCCATTTTATAGTGCTTCACCTGACAAACTTTATCAAGCATGCACCTATTCAGCGTCAATTTTGTATCCGCGACCCCAGATGACCTTTAAGTACCTTGGCTCAGCCGGATTTATCTCAACCTTTTCTCTGAGATGACGGATATGTACCGCCACCGTGTTTTCTGTCCCATACGGCTCATCCTTCCAGACCTTTGCATATATCTGATTCGGCGAATACACCTCGCCCGGATGCTCCATGAGAAGCTTCAAAATATCGTACTCTGTACGTGTGAGATTTGCTGCCTCGCCATCAACTGTCACCGTCTTTGATTTGTCATCGAGCTCAATGCCGCCTATTACCAGCTTTCCTGCGCTTGTATTGCCTGCGCCAAGAAGCATGTATCTCCTGATCTGTGACTTCACCCTTGCCTGCAACTCTACCGGGTTAAACGGTTTCGTCACATAGTCGTCTGCTCCGACCGTGAGCCCGAGTACCTTGTCAGTGTCCTCACTTTTGGCAGTGAGCAGTATGACCGGCACATTAGAGATTTTTCTGATTTCCACCATTGCCTCTATGCCGTCCATGACAGGCATCATGATGTCCATCAGGACGAGATGTATCTCCTGAGCGCGGATGATCGCGAGCGCTTCGCGGCCGTTGTAGGCGGCAAAGGTGCGGTAGCCCTCGGCCTCGAGATAAATTTTCAGCGCGGAGACTATGTCCTTTTCGTCGTCGCAGATAAGTATGTTGTACACTCTCTTCACCTCGTGTAATATATTAACGTATCGCGGGTTAAAAACCAAGGGGATAATTTATTAAGAAATGTTTAATGAGGGGGGCAGACTCGGTGGATTTCCATCAGGAAAAAGAATGCAGACACTGAACCGACCTCGTAGGGGACGGCCGCAGCTCCGTCCCGTGTACATTATTGTGCATGTTTTTTTCTCCTCTGCTCGTGTCTAAACTCTGGCGACCCCTTTCCCCAGTGTGCGCACTGGGGACTTCTCCTAAAAGGGGCAGCGCTTCGCGGCAAAGGTTTTGGTTCAGCACATGGCAGCGCTGTGCGGCAAACA
>ERZ506957.1325-NODE-1325-length-9788-cov-7.218638_pt1 | contig 9788 bp, 8 predicted proteins | sample MGYA00512894_ERZ506957 | MGnify/ENA metagenome assembly ERZ506957
ATTCCTTGAACATATTCAGTGCAGAATGTTGACCGTATTTCTTGATTGGGAGAATCCCAGTCATATAGGCAAGTGCCACATAGGGTTGTCCTTTCAGAAGATCCCGCAGAAAATCCAGATATTCCTTTTGAGCAGTCGCATTATCCCGATGCACCCGGAAAATGGAATCCCATTCGTCAATGATGAAGATAAACTTTTCTTCACATTGACCGTACAGATCTTCCAACGCAATAATCAAACTGGTTTCTTCTGGCTCTATCCCGGAGAATGTCTGTTTCATCTCTTTTAGCACACGTTTCTGCAAGAAGTCCAGCATTTCATGGACATTTTTGGTTCTGCCAAGGAATTTCTGCATATCGATGTGAATCACATTATACCGGTTCAAGTGCTTTTCAAAATCCGGTGTCTGTGCAATCTGAAACTTGGAAAACAATTCTCTCGAATCGCAGCCCTTGCTGTAATAAGCCGTCAGCATATTCTCTGCCATCGACTTTCCGAATCTTCTGGGACGGCTGACGCAGATCTCCTTGTTTTCTCCAAACAAACATTTATTGGTGAAAGAAATCAACATGGTCTTATCCACATAAATTTCAGAATAAGTAACTGTAGAGTAAAACAAATCATTTCCTGGGTTCAGATAGATTCCCATGATGCAGCACCTCCGTTTTTTCTTAGTATACCATAAATTTAAAGAGAAATCAAGACAGCAACGCCGTTATAAAATCTAAAAATCCTCCCCTGCTTTTATATTTTGCAAAGGAGGATTTTTGAAGTGGTTCACTTTTCAATGGAAACCGTGACACCTGATTGAAATGTAAAATCCAGTCGATCGGAAGAAACCGTTACTTTTGTAAGTAGATGTCGAACCAGTGTTTCATCAAATTCGGTAATGTGATGCGGCTGAGCAGCCAAAAATTCCTGCAGTTCCCGCATACGGTCTTTCTGCTCCTGTTGAGAAACATTTTCCCTTAAAGCCTGTTCCTTTTGCTCTCGCAGCCGAAAGATCTCCTGTGCTATCTCCTCATAATCCTCATGCCGTTCTGCACATTCGATCAACTTTTTCTGAAGAACATCTAACTTTCTCTGTATTTCCTCGGGCAGATCGGATTGTTCCATTTCAATCACCTCAGCCATATTTTCCTGTAAGATAGAAAAGTATGTTTCACTGCCTCCTGTCAATTGATTCAAAGCATCCACAAAGGCTTGTTTCAAAGATTCCTCATAGACTGTCCGTGCATGACACGCTCCTTTTTTCTCCAATCTGGTCATGCATCGCCACACCACAGATTTGCAGCCTCGGTTATTCCAATGGATTCTGCGGAATTGTTCCCCGCATTCAGCACAGTAAAGCAAACCAGTAAAACAGTGGTTTGCACTAAATCCACGCCGTCTGCCCATACAGTCCACCTGTGAACCGCGACTTGCAATTTCCTCCTGCACCTGTAAGAACAATGCTCTGGGAATAATTGCCTCATGATCGTCCTCCACATAATACTGCGGCATTTCACCGTTATTTTTAATGCGTTTTTTCTTGAGAAAATCCACAGTATATGTTTTTTGCAGAAGGGCATCTCCCATATACTTTTCATTTTCCAGAATTAACCGAATCGAACTGTCATGCCATCGGGTATTCCCTCTTGCTGTTTGGATACCGTCCCGTTCCAGTCCTCTTGCAATCTGCTGACAGCTTGCTCCCTCCAGATACTCCCGATAGATTCGTTTTACCGTTTCCGCTTGTTCCGGATTGATCACAAGATCTCCGTTTTCGTCCTTATCATACCCCAGAAAACAGCTGGCATTGACCATCACCTTTCCCTGTTGAAACCGATACTGCATTCCCAGTTTGACATTCTGACTCAGAGATTCTGATTCCTGTTGTGCCAGAGATGCCATAATGGTAATCAGCACTTCCCCTTTCGCATCCATTGTGTTGATGGACTCTTTTTCAAAATAGATTGGAATGTTTTGTGCTTTCAGCTGTCGGATGTAATTCAGGCAATCTACTGTGTTTCTGGCGAATCGGCTGATGGATTTGGTAATAAGCATATCAATCTTTCCATCCATGCAGTCCTGAATCATCTGATGGAACTGTTCCCGATGTTTTGTAGAGGTTGCACTGATACCGTCATCGGCATAGATTCCAGCAAAGACCCATTCCGGATTCCTGTGAATAACTTCCTCATAATGTGCAATTTGTGCCTGATAGCTGGTTGCCTGTTCCTCTGTATCCGTGGAAACACGGCAATAGGCTGCCACACGAATCTTTCGAGTTTCCTGTGACGCTACAGCATGATTTCTTTGCTTTCGGGGTGGAATTGTAGTGACCTTTGGCATTGTTGCATTACTCCTTATTTTCTATCAAATGATAAAGATATTCTGCCTGCTGAAATGGTGTATTTCCATCTAATTCTGGTATTTGCTGCGGCAGTTCCAACAAAAATTTTGTCTGTGGACATACGGGCTTTCTCCTCGTTTTTCCAAGTCGCTGCATTACATCTGCACGATGCTGCCACTCTGCATTTGCCCGAGCATAAGTTTCTTTGTCCAGAATTGCCGGATAAAAAGCATCTCCAAGGTAGCATTTTCGCTGCATCATTCGACGAACAGTGCTATGTGCCATGGGATGACCTGCTGCTCTTGCTGCCGACTGTAAACTCATACCGGCAATATAATTTTGAAAAATAAGGCGAATCTGTGCTGCCTCTGCCGGTATAATCACAGCAGCACCGTTTTCAATTCGGTAGCCGTAAGGAATCTGTCCCATCAAATCTCCTCCTTTAACAGCAGACCGCATTTGAGCCGAAATCCAATATGATTCCGATCATACAAAATTATTTGTTCTGCAAATGCAGAAAACCATGTCTCCTGAAATTCTGTCAACATTGCAGAATGCTGCTCTGTAAATTGCAGCAGCAGCTTTAATTCTGCAATTATCTCAGTTTCTCCATGTGTTTCCTGTTCCAACTGTGCAATTTCCATACGGCAGGACTCCGCTTGCTTCTGCAAAGCATTCATTTCCTGCCGGAATAAAACAGGATCTATGACCTTTTGTGCATACAAACGGTGCAGTGTGTTTTTCTTTTCAGCATGAGATTCCAGCTGCTTTTGCAGTTCCTGCATTCGCCGAACATTTTCATCATTGCTGTTCGCTTTCAGCTGTTCTAACAATGGTTTCAAAATGTGCTTTCTGCTGAAAATCAGTTTGTTCAACATCGTAACAAAAGCGGCTTTCAATACCTCCTCCCGCACATATTTCATAGGACATTTTTGAGCACTTTCAATATGAGCCGCACACGTCCATGCGATTTCATTGCCGCTGTGAATCCTGCGTTTGCAGGTGCTGCCGCATTTGCCGCAAATCACCTTTCCGGAAAAAGCATATCGCTTTTGATACTTTCCTGTACCATACACAATGCCTTTTTCGGCAGCTCGCTGTCGAATGACTGCATTTGCTTTTGCAAAAGTTTCCCGACTAACAATCGGTATGTGATGATCTGAAAGAAGATAACATTCCACTTCCCCATGATTTTTGTGCCGATGAAAATGTACATCGGTATACGTTTTCTGCAGCAAAACATCTCCCACATATTTTTCATTCGCAACAATTCCACGAATCGTAGCATCACACCAATGACGTCCATTCTTGAAAGGGATCCCCTGCTGTTCCAACAGACCTGCAATCTGACAAGAACTTTTTCCGGATAACAAAGCAGAAAAAATGTATTTCACAATTTCTGCCTCCTCAGGTTCGAGAACCAGCTCTCCCCTGTCATTTCTGCAATACCCGTAAGGGAAAGACGATGACACATAGGTACCGTTTTGAAACCGGTGCTGTACCGACCACTTCTCATTTCTGGATATGGATAAAGATTCTTCCTCTGCCATGCTGCTGAGTATCGTCAGAAACAATTCGCTTTCCATACTGCCGGTGTCTATGTTTTCTTTTTCAAAGAAAACGGAAACCCCAATTCCTGATAGTTCCCGAACAAGAGCGAGGCACTCCGCCGTATTTCTGGAAAACCGACTGATGGATTTCACCAAAATGCGGTCTACCCTGCCCATGCGGCAAGCCTGTAAAAGATCTTGCAGTCCAGGACGAATTTCTGCTTTTGTTCCAGTAATGCCAGCATCATAAAAGATACCCGCAGATTCCCACTCTGTATGCAGTTTGATCCACGCCGCATAATGTTCTTTTTGTGTTCCCAGACTTTCCATCTGGTCATCATGCTCTGTGGAAACACGGCAATAAGCCGCTACACGACATTTTCGATGAACAGCTGCTGAGCGATTTGCCTCAATTTTGGTAATAGTTTTCATGCTTCTGCACCTCCTTTTGACGTGTCCATATTACCTCTTTTTCGGCGGAATTGCAAGCGTTTTCGGCAATAAGTCCACGTAAATCGGAGAGAAAGAATGCCGATTTTTGAGCGTTAATTTGTCATATTCCTCAAAGGAAATCAAACCGAAATGATATAACGCATCAGTCAGCTTTTGAGCACGGTGGTAATTCAGTTCATCCATCAATTTTTGTTGTTCCATAAAAGAATCCTCACTGATTGAAATTATCCCAAGAAACATAGCCGGTCACATACTGTCCCACCGGTGTCTTTCCGCAGAACTCCGGCTTTGTGGTGATCCGATAACGACCGTTCTTGCAGGCAATGCCGTCATACAGATAGTAAGTGCCGCTGATTCTTCTGGTTACAGATGTAGTTTCTGCACTGGCGAACAGTGGCGTGTTGGCACGAATGAGAACCTTCTGTCCTTTGGTGAACTTGCTGCCATTGGTGTAGACCGCACTTCCGTTGGCATCAAATACAGAATATCCGACCTTGCACACTTTTTTCGCATTTTCTAAGGAAGAATACGCCCCCAGCTGCGACTTCGCATCTGCCCAAGACTTTCTCACTCGGTAAAGCTGCTTTGTTGCAGGAATAGGTGTTGTGGATGCAGAACCTGCATTCAAATAAGACTGTACCTTTTTCTTGAACTCCGCCCAATGGGGCAAGATGTACGCCGGACACATCTTGTACCGATTGTACATGGTGTTCAGCTGGTCAACAGTTCCGTTTCGTCCGTCACGAACATTGAGCCAGTGGGTATGCGTGTAGAGATGATTGATGTCCAATCCATACTGTTTTAATAACGCTGCGGCAAGTTTCGCACAGTTGTCCTCCGACTTCTTATCTGTAGAATTATACGCAGAGGACATAATGCACTCGATGGCAATGGTTCTGCGATTTCCATTACCACTGCCATCAGCAGCGTGCCAGCCGCTCAGGCTGTGGGGCAGATTCTGCCATGCACACACGTTATCCACATAGTAATGAACTCGCACATCCTTCATGTTGTTATTGACCGTTGCTCTCGTGTACTGTTCCGCAGGGGTCGTGCCGCTTGCAACTGTGATCCAGTCTGTGTTGTGAACAGTCACACCAATAATTTTCCCTGCCATGGAAACAGAGGGCATATCAATGTGGTTGGGATTATGTTTTGTGAGTAAATACTCGTTGACGGTGACACCACCAAATGTCGTTGTTGCATCGGGTCTTAAAATAGTCATATTACTTGTCCTCCTTGTCGGTGGTTTCTTCGGTTCTGCCGATTTTCGTTTGCAGAACATCAATTGCTTTTTGGATTGCGGGCGGATATGGGATCCCCATTAAACTTGTATTTTCCACGATGGAAAGCAGTTCGTTCAGGCAAAAGCTAATGCAAACAGCATCCCGGATATAGTTGGTATTCAGCAGAATATCCATCCGAACTGCAACGACGATCAGCATTAAAGTGCAGACTTTTTTCGCCAGACCGAACCAGCCGGCTTTGGAAGAAAGTCCGCCGCTTTCTGTGTGTTTGGACTTTTTCATCATGGCGGTGATGATACCGGTGAAGAAGTCGATTGCCATAAAGATGACCAATGTCATCAGAGCGGAGTCCCAGCCGCCAAAAATGGCAGTAAAAAAGCCGCCGACCAAGCCGACAGCCACGCAAATAGTATCTTTCATCATATTTTTAGTCCTCCAGTACTTTCAGGAATCGGATTTTCGGATGAGAATTGTTGCTTCTGCCCACCCAGGCAAGGTAATATTCGCCGTCAGAAATGCTGGTGCATTCTGTGATGGTGGTGATAAAGTTATCCGACTGCAGCCATTGGAAATCCAGAGAAACCGCACGATTTGCATCGATCTCTGTGTTTACATACACACCAATAGGAATGTCGATCTTCTGCGGTTTCGGCACCAGATACAGGCTTCCGGCTTCGCTGGAACCCGACTGATAGGACATCACGATTTCCGCATTTTTCGTCAGGGACAATGGCTTTGCACAAACGGTCAAGACCGACTTATCCCAGTTGAAGCACTCCTGCGAATAGGACAGCACAAAATCATTTGCTGCACTGCAAAACTGCGGATAAGCAGCCAGAAAATCCGCCATTGTCTGATACCTGCCGTCCAGAATCATACTGAGATTTGATGCATAGGTCGAAATGGCATTCTGCCCGGACTGAAACAGGACGGTGTAATTTCTGCCGCTTGTCAGGTTGTCGATTTGCTTTTGCAGGCTCTCCAAAGTGCGTTCTGTCTTTTCCGAATAGACTGTAACCTTTGTACTAAGCCCATTGATTTGTGTGCCAAAACCATCCCATTGTGCGATTTTAGTGGCAGTGATCTGATCCAATGCGGATTGATTTTCGTGGGTATGCGATTTATCTTCCAGATGCGTGATGGAAAGTGTGTGCTCCTGCAAGATATACGTCAGACTGTCGGACAATTCCTGCACTTTTTCATCCACATAATTGACCTTGGCATAGGGTGTAAGATCTACGGCTGCACCCTCTGTTAATGTCACTGTAGTTGTACCATTTTTATCTGTAATGGTAATTGTGATAACACTGCCATCCTTCACAACATTCGCAATCGGGGAAAAGCCGTCTTTACCAGCTACGCCAGCGTCTCCCTTTTCACCTTTTTCTCCGGGAACGCCCTGCAGCCCTCTATCTCCGGGATCACCTTTTTCGCCCTTTGGACCTTGTTCTCCCTGCTGACCCGTTTCACCCTTTTCGCCTCGCTCGCCCTGCAATCCGGTGTCACCCTTTTCACCACGCTCACCAGTATCACCTTTTTCACCTTTCAAGGATAAAAGCCATTTTTCCTCGGAGTCTTCGTAGCCATGCTCCACTGCAATTGCATATGCTGATTTTCCCTCCGCACCATCTTGACCGGGATTTCCTTTGGCTCCTGTATTGCCTTTTTCACCTTTATCGCCTTTCAAGGAGGAGAGCCAGTCCGATTCAGAGCCTTGATAACCTTGTTCTACTGCAATTTGATATGCAGATTTACCGTCTGTCCCTTTTTCTCCGTTTGCACCATTATGAAGCGTTGCAGAAGTTTCACCATCGGCATCGACAATGGTAATTACAACACCCGACTTCATTTGTTCTGCCTTTACTTTTGGGGAAAATCCATCTTTTCCATTTTGAAGTCCAGCTGCCTTTTCGTCCAGTTTTTTCAAAAGCTGCGTATACAGATCCGGTGTCGGCGGAATGGGTGTTATACCGTCCTCCACAAAACCAGACGGTCGAATATGCAGTGTGACGGGTACCGTGGTCGCACGCAATGTAGTATCGCTTTCCGCATCGTAGCCAAACAAACTCATCTTCACCGCACCGGGATGCAGTTCGGCAGGCAGCAAGCAAGTCGTTCCCTCTGTGCCAAGCACCAAGTTGTATGTTTCTTCGCACTGCGTGAACTGCACCACTTTGTGCAGCGTTTTCCAAGCCCCATCGAATACGAACTTCACCGAAACAAATGCGATCTGGTCAGAGGCAATGACCTCTCGCTCCAGTGCTTCGATTTTTTGCTGTTTCACTAAAAATTTCATCATCCGTTTTTCACCTCATTCCACACATTATTTTCAGGATCATATTCCAAATAGCCGTCTACACACTGGATCTTTTTCAGATAATTGTTGTAGGAATGTTCTCCGGAGGACATCCAGTTGACCGGTTTGGTGATGGCGTTCCACTGAGCGATCGTGCCCTCATAAGTGATGACTTTTAGGCTCTCGCAATACGTCAGCATATTTTGTCCGAACGTCTTGCAATTTACTGAAATCGTAAGGTTGGACAATGCTGTACATCTTGTAAACGCAAAAGCACCAATGGAATCACACGCAACACGAGCAGTCTTCAGCTTTGCACAGCCGCTGAAAACATACTTTCCCCATGTTTTCACGTTAGCAGGCACAGTGACTTCTGTAATGGCGGTGTGATAAAATGCGTATGACTGGATCGCAGTGACAGCCTGCGGAATGGTAACAGAAGTCAGCCCAGCGGTGTAATTGCTTACGGCATCTTCCTGTGCAAAAGCGGCATTCCCAATGCTGGTCAGCGTAGCCGGCAGAGATACCGTTTTCGCATTGGCACAATGATAAAACAAACGGTCACCCAGACCAGTAATGCCATTGCTGAGCACGATTTCCTTGATCTGGTCGTTTTGATCAAACACAGAATCATGAGAGGTATAATCGTAGGTTGCACCCGTGCCACGCAGCAGCAGTTTGCCGTTGTCATAGAGAACATAGTAGATGTTTTCACCGCACTGTCCGGTTGCTAGGATTTCGCCTGCGGTCAAATCATCTACCTTGGTTTGCAGTTCGGAAATCTGGCTGTTCATCGCATCCAATCGCTTTTGCAGTTCTTCCAGTGTGGCATTTGTCTTTGCCATTTCAGAGAGCATCTCCGTCACTCTGCATTTGCCAAGAATGCACTTGCAGTATCCGCATTTGCTTTCATCTGCACGGCAGTCTGTCAGGTCGGAATCCAGAATACTTGTCGTTCCAGCACGCAGTTTTACAACTGCTAAAGTCAGATAAGTCGTCACATTGTTGTTGGTAAAGGTGGGAATGGTTGGACTGGTAGCTGCTGTACCTGCCAGAATACGAATCCCACAGGTACGAGTAGAACGATCACAATAGATCCCGATTGCTACATAACGATTCAGAGATTCATCTACATAAGAAGAAAGGTCGATAGTATGCAGGGTATCACTGATAAAGTAGTGTCCATCGATCCACGCCTTGCCCGTGCCGAATGTAACGGACAAATTTTTGACTGTTGGTGCAAAACACTGCCGGTAAGTATCCAGAATTCCATTGCAAATCAGGCTGGACAAATATGCCGTGAAATCTTCTGCGGTATATACCCGGTCAAGATTCTGTGCGTTAAAAAATCCATAGGAAAAAGACATATGAATATCACTCCGTTTCTTTGAAAGTCGGTGTCAGACTTCTGCCGTTCTGGTCGAAACTCTCCACCATGCCGATCAGCTGGATTCTGGGCTGAAGCAAGCCGAATCTTCTCTGTTCCACGGTTACATAGTCGCCCACAAAATAATCCTTGTTGTACTGATACTGGGTGGAGAAAGCGGCGATAGCGGATTCCGATGCCGTTTTTGGCTGCACCAGATGCTCCGCACCGCTGCTTTTCAAAATTTCCAGATATTCCGCATCGGTCACATCCTCTTCCTGTGCCGTGTTTCGCTCATCTACATACACCTCGTAGCGGTCAAGATAGGTCGGCTCTGTACCAGAACAGAATGTCGTGCGTTTTCTGGCATTGCCCTCGCCGCAGCCCAGCACATAGGCGAAGTTTTTCTGCACGGCATCGTCTGCCGCATAAGAGAACGACAGCAGATTGTTGTACGCATCGGAGAACACGATGTGAGGATTGTCGTCCTGCAACAAACTGCGGTCTGTTCCGGAAAACAGGTCGCATTTTAGTGCATTTC
>ERZ506957.1347-NODE-1347-length-9675-cov-3.624636_pt1 | contig 9675 bp, 8 predicted proteins | sample MGYA00512894_ERZ506957 | MGnify/ENA metagenome assembly ERZ506957
CGATGCATGGATTCGGAGGCCACCTTGCGCCATTCATCCATGATGTCCGTGGCCGGAACATAGTCCAGCACGCGCACCGAGGAGCGCACAATGGCCAGCCATGTGTTGGGTTCAATGGGGATGTCGAAATTGGCCGCGAAGCGCAAAGCCCGCACGGCCAGCAGATAGTTGTGGCGCAGGGTTTCGTCCGGCAGGCCGGTGAAGCGGATGCTGCCGCCCTTGAAGTCGGCGAACCCCTCGTAGGCGTCGCCGCTGGGCGCGGGGCTGCCGAAGCCGGTCAGGCGGAGTTGTTGGCGTTCCTTGGGGTCCATCATGGCGGCCATGCTGGGCGTGATGCGCAGCAGCGAAAGTTCGGGATGACCCGCGTCCTCCACTTCCAGCGGATAGAAGCGGAACAGGATGCCGTTTTCCTCCATCTCGGCCATGGCGCGTTTTTCAGACTCCATGCGGGCTTTGGGGAAGAGTTTGACCAGGGTATCCATATCCGGTTCACAGGCGATGTCCACGGCGGGCTGCCTGGCGGAACGCAGCAATTGTTCCTGCAAGGGCGCGTTGATTACATGCGCGTCATAGCCGTTGCGCAGCAGGGTTTTGCAGATGGTAATGGCTTCTTTGAGCGCTTGGTGCATCGTGGGCTCCTTGCGAAATGTGGGCAATACGCCGCCACCGCATACGAAAAGGGCGGGATTGGCGCAATATTCCGATTATGTACAGGACGAGGCCTGAAAGTCAAGCATGACGCTCTGTTGCGGCGGCTGAAAACGGGCAACGCCCCGCGCCATACTACAGCGCGGGGCGTTGCTTTAACGCGGATGTTAAAGCTAAGAGCAATGTCGCTTTAAAAGTGCTCTGGCGGCCGCGAAAGCGGCCGCCAGCAAAGTCAATCTGCTCTAGTCGCCGAAATGGCGGGCTTCCCGCTTGACGCCCAGGGCGATCTTCCAGAGAAGGGAGAGCACCAGCGCCCCCACGGCGTAAACGCCGAGGGCCACGGCGATTTCCTTGGCCGTGGGCATATAGGGCGTAAAGGCTTCAAACATGTTGGGCGTGAAACCGCCGATAAGCAGGCCCAGGCCCTTGTCGATCCAGCTGGCGGCCACCAGCATGATCAGCGCCAGAGGCAGCAGGGGGCCGGTGCGCCACTGCGGCGGAATCAGGATGGCCAGAGAGGCGAAGGCCATGATCACGGCGGCCCACATCCAGTAGCTCACCCAGGCCAGATGTCCGCCATGGCCGGAGAACAGGAAGAGCATGGGTTCCATGTGGCCCGGAATCTGGCTGTAGAAGGCCGTGAAGATCTCCAGCAGATAGAAGAAGACGTTCACGCACATGGCGTAGACAATGATGGTGGACAGGGTCTTGATGGCGTCCCTGCCGGGGTCGAAGCCCGTGAGCCGCCGCACCAGGAAGAGCAGGAGCAGCAGGAGATGGCACAGCTCAAGGCGATGATCAACGGCCTGAGCGACCAGAAGCCGGAAAAGCCTGCACCGAGGGCCGAAGCAGCCCCGGCAGCAGAAACTGAACCGGCTGAAAGCAAAAAGAAACCGTCCGGTGCACCGCTGCCCGCGGCTGTGTTTGCAGCGGTAAAGGAGACGGCACCGGAGCTGCAGCCGGAACCTGTGCCGCAGCCGGAAAAAACGGAGCAGCCGAAAAAGCAGCCGGTGGCAGATTTCTTTGGCAAGGCGCAGAGCGAGGACGCACCGCAGGCACCTTTGGCCCCGGCAGAGGAGCCTGCCGCAAAAGAGGACACCATGAGCCTGCCACTGCTGCCGCTGGACGGTGAAGAGCCGCAGCAGGCACCGGAGAAGGCACCCGCTGCGCCACAGCCGGAACTGAAAGCTGAGGCGGAGGACGCGGTGTCTCCGGAGGAACATGCCGAAACGGAGCTGCCCGAGCCGGAGGCCACGGCGGATAAGCTGCACCGCATGAGCGCAGAGCTGATGCTGCGCTGCGTGCTGGGCGGCATTCTGACTGTGGTGCTGCTGCATTTTGGTTTGGTGTCGGATGGGCTGCTGCCCGCCATGGCGGCGCTGGACCCGGATGCTGCCCCGGCGGCATTCTATGCTGCAAACCTGCTGCTGCTGGCAGCAAGCCTGTGCGTGGGCTTCCCGGTCCTGCGGGACGGCCTGACCGGCCTGCGCGGGCGTCCCTCGGCCGATACGATGCCGGCTCTGGCTGCAGCGGCGGCGCTGCTGCAGGCCGTGACGGCAATGCTGAACGCCAATGTCTACCGCGGCACCACGGGCATTTCGCTGCTCAGCGGCATGGCGGCGCTGGGCCTGTTCCTTGCCCTGCTGGGCAGCCGGGTGATGCTGGCAGCGGTCAAGGGCGGGTATGAACTGGTGACCAATGGCGTGGAGCATCAGGGTGCTTTCCGCGCCAGAGATAAGGACCTGCTGCGTGCGCTGGCACGGGATCTGGAACAGAAGGATCCATGGGTGCTGCTGAGCCGCCCGATGCAGGATGCCGAAGGCTTTGTGGAACAGAGCCTGTGCGAGCGTGCCAGCGAGCGCCGTGCCCGCAAGGTCTCGTACATTCTGCTGGGCGTTGCCCTGCTCAGCGGTGTGCTGTTCCTGCTGGCAGGAGCCGGGTGGAACAAGGCCGTTGCAGCCATGGTCGCAGTGCTGTGCATGGGTGCACCGCTGTCTTCCACCCTCATCGCGGGCATTGCATCGCTGCGGCTGCAGCGCGCCGCTGCGGCTGTGGGTGCGGTGGTGCCCGGCTGGCAGGCCATTGAGCAGCTGGGCGGTATCGATACGCTGCAGATCGACGCCGACGACCTGTTCACCACTGACAGTGCACAGCTGGAGGATATCCGCATCTTCAAGGGCGGCCGCATCGACCGTGCGATCCTGTATGCGGCCAGCGTGCTCAACGAGACCCACGGTGCCCTGCGGGGCCTGTTCCGTCAGATCATCGAGGACCGTACCGACATCCTGTTCCCGGTCAAGGATCTGGAACAGCATCGGGGACTGGGCTTCTCGGGCTGGTGCGATAATAACCGCATCCTCATCGGCACCCGCCGCTATCTGGAGAAGGAGGGCGTCTCGCTGCCGGATGAAGAGTACGAGGCGCAGCACTCCAAAAACGGGGAACTGCAGATCCTGTATCTGGCAGTCTCCGGCAATCTGCACGCAATGTTCGTGCTGAAGTATGTGGGCGGGCGCAATGTGGCCCGGGGCCTTGCCGTGCTGCAGAAGGAAAATATCCGGCTGATGGTCACCTGTCAGGACCCCAGCCTGACCGCAAAGCATATCACCGAGGTGTACCGCCTGCCGGAGGGCATGGTCACGGTGCTGGATCAGGAGCAGTGCGATGCCATCAAGGCCGCACCTGCCGACCCGGCGGACGTCTGCTGCATGATTCATCTCAAGGGCTTTGCCAGCCTGACCGGCGGCCTGCAGGCGGCAGATCAGGCCCAGAATGCTGAGAACAGTGCCACTACGGTGCAGATGGTCTCGGTGCTGTTCTCCATCGTCATTGCGGCTCTGCTGACCAGCGCGGGCAGCATCTGGGAGCTGTCGGTGGCGACGGTGCTGATGTATCAGGCCGCGTGGAGCGCACTGAGCATTGCAGTCTGCGCCCTGAAGCAGCACAATTGAAAGTGAGAATTATTCTTAAAATAAATAGGAATTATTCTTGATTTTGTATTGGGAATATGGTATACTCTGTTCAGAACCTGAGCCGCAGGCGGAAAATTTTCCGCCGGGCTGAATGATAGAGCCGGGATCGGTCGATCCTGACAGAAGATCCGTTTTTGAAAGGAGAGCACCATGGAACTGAAGGGCACCAAAACCGAGAAAAACCTGATGGAAGCATTTGCCGGTGAGAGCCAGGCACGCAATAAGTACACCTTTTTTGCCAGCATGGCCAAAAAGGAAGGCTACGAGCAGCTGGCCGCGATCTTTGAAGAGACTGCCGGCAACGAGAAGGAACACGCAAAGATCTGGTTCAAGCTGCTGTGCGGCGGCGCGATCCCCGATACCCTGACCTGTCTGGACATGGCCGCAGGCGGCGAGCACGACGAGTGGACGGAAATGTACCCCCGTATGGCCAGAGAGGCCAAAGAAGAGGGCTTCCCTCAGATCGCAGCCCTGTTCACCATGGTGGCACAGATCGAGAAGGAGCACGAGGAGCGCTACCGCGCGTTGGCCGACAACCTGAAGAACAGCAGGGTGTTTGCCCGCGAGGAACAGCAGGTGTGGCAGTGCCGGAACTGCGGATATACCTATATCGGCAAGTCCGCACCGCTCAAGTGCCCGGTGTGCGCACATCCTCAGAGCTATTTTGAGTTGAAAAAGATCAACTACTGATAAAAACAGGCAGACGCCGCCGTATCCGGTCCCGGGTACGGCGGCGTTTTGTACAAAATTGAAAACCGGATTTTAGCACTCCCCACAAAATGCGGCCCAGCGGCACGGCAGAAGGGCCCAAAAACTTGACCATGTTTTGCTCTGCGTGTAAAATAATACGAAGATAAGAGTATTTGGACGTTTCCGGAAACAGGCAGGGAGGGCAAAGCCCATGAAGCAAAGATTCAAGACCGGCATTGGCGCATTCGTGCTGTGTGTGGCGCTGCTTTTGGCAGGGGCTCTGCCGGTCTGTGCGGTCGGGGCCCACCCGGTCCCGGACAGCGGTATGACGCTGGACACCTCGGAGCTGCTGCTGGAACTGACCAGTGAGGACCCTGCCCCGGTGGCCTATCTGACGGTGCAGGCACCCAACGATTACTTTTTCCTGATCTGGACGTCCAGCGCACCGTCGGTGGCGTCGGTGGACGGCACCGGCAAGGTGACCGGCCATTCCGAGGGCACGGCCTCCATCACGGCCTGCAACGAGCGGGGCGAAAAAACAGCCTGCCTTGTGACCGTGCGCAAAAGCACAGTGGCCCGCCCGGTGCTGAATACCACCGAGCTGGCGCTGACCATTACGGAGCAGGAGCCTGCGCCTTCGGCTCAGCTGAAGCTGGAACAGAACGACAGAGGGTTCATCTATGTGCGGCAGTGGGTGAGCAGCAGCCCTTCCGTGGCACAGGTGAGCAGCAGCGGAACCGTGACGGGCCAAAGCTCCGGCAGGGCCGTCATCAGCGCACTGACGACAGCCGGGCAGGTGCTGCGCTGCACGGTGACAGTCACCTCTGAAATAGGCCGTGTGCAGATCAGCAAAAACGCCATGCTGTTGCAGGCAGTGGGGGCCAGCCAGAAGCTGACCGCACAGGCTGCAGGCGGCAAAAACACGGCAATGACATGGCTCAGCAGCAACCCGGATGTGGCACAGGTGAACACAGACGGCACAGTGACCGCTGTGGGCGATGGTGAGACCGTGATTCTTGCAGTCTCGCCGGAGGGCCGTGCCGATGCCTGCTACGTGGCGGTGGGAACGGCGGCGTGGCGCTACCGCTCCGAGGAGGAGCTGGCCGAGGTGCTGACCGTCTCCGGACAGCTGCCGTATTCGGATGGAAAATGAAAAGGGGAGCGTTCTGTGCGGCAGGACGCTCCCTTTTTTCAGGCTCCGCAGGGCAGAAAGATCATCGTTCCCCGGGCAGACCACGCCATCCGCTGGGCCATGCAGCCGGGCGCACCGGCCAGCAGAAACAGGGCCAGTGCGGCGAGCAGCAGCACCCACCCAAGGCCGCTGTGCGGCCTGCCGGAAAAAGGCTCACCTTTTTTGCGTCTCATCCCGCTGCCCCCCTTTTTTGCTGTGCTGGGCCATCCTATGCGCCGCAGGCACCGATTGTGCAACCGGCCCGGCTGTGGTACAATAAAACCTTAAGAGATACATTGTACAGGGAGAACGATCTTTATGCTTACCATCACACTGCTGGGCACCGCTGCTACCATGCCGCTGCCGGACCGGGCGCTTTCCGCTGCGTTTACAGCCTGCGGCGGGCACGGCCTGCTCTGGGACTGCGGCGAGGGAACTCAGGCGGCGGCACACCGGGCAGGCGTGAACCTGATGCGGGCGGATGCCATCTGCCTGACCCACTACCATGGCGACCACATCTTTGGTCTGCCGGGCCTTTTGCAGACTCTGGGGGCGCAGGGCCGCACAAGGCCGCTTGCGCTGCTGGGTCCGGAGGGCCTGCCGGATATCTGGGCGGCTGTGCGGGCACTGACCGGTCCGCTGCCCTATCCGGTAAAGCCGCAGGTGCTTATGCCGGGCCAGCCGCTGGCGCTGGATGCGCTGAGCGAGGGCTGGCCTGCCGGTGCGCGGCTGGTGCCGTTTGCCACAAAGCATCGGGTAAAAAGCCTTGGCTACCGACTGGAGCTGCCCCGTGCGGGCAAATTTTCGCCGGAGCAGGCCCGGGCGCTGGGGGTGCCGGTGCAGCAATGGAAGCTGCTGCAGAAAGGGCAGAGCGTTGCCGTGGAGGGCAGAACAGTGCCCCCTGCGCAGGTGCTGGGCGCCCCGCGCAGGGGGCTGAGCGTGGTGTTCTCCGGCGACACCGCCGCCTGCCCGGGCCTTTTGCAGGCGGCACAGGATGCAGACCTGCTGCTTTGCGACGCCACCTATGCGCTGCCGGAGCAGGAAGCGCAGGCCCGGCAGTGGGGCCACAGCACCTTTGGGCAGAGCGCGGCCCTTGCTGCACAGGCGGGCGCAAAACGGCTGTGGCTGACCCATTACTCCCCCATGATCACCGACCCGGAGGAGTATGCCGAACAGGCACAGGGCATCTTTCCGGCGGCAGAATGCGGCTTTGACGGCAAAAGCATCACCCTGCAGTACGAGGAGGCGCAGCCATGACCATCCGGATGGACGAGGGCGCGGCGGAGCTGCTGGAAACCCTGCACAGGGCGGGCTATGCGGCCTACGTGGTGGGCGGCTGCGTGCGGGACAGCCTGCTGGGCCTTACCCCCCATGACTGGGATCTTTGCACCAGCGCCCTGCCGCAGCAGGGAATGGAGCTGTTCGGCGAAGAAAAATGCATTCCCACCGGCCTGCAGCACGGCACCGTGACCGTAAAGCAGGGCGGCGGGCTGTACGAGATCACCACCTTCCGCACCGAGGGGACTTATACCGATGGCCGCCACCCGGACGAGGTGCATTTTGTACCGGATGTACGGGAGGATCTGGCCCGGCGGGATTTTACCATCAACGCCATGGCCTACAATGCAAAAGAGGGCCTTGTGGACCCCTTTGGCGGGCAGGCCGATCTGCAGAGCGGCATCCTGCGTGCTGTGGGTGTGCCGCACCAGCGGTTCACCGAGGACGCGCTGCGCATCCTGCGGCTGTACCGGTTCGCAGCGCGGTTTGGCTTTTCCATCGACCCGCCCACGGCGCAGGCGGCACAGGAGCTGTGCGCCCATCTGGACTGTGTATCGGTGGAGCGCATCGAGGAAGAGCTTGCAAAGCTGCTGAGAGCACCCGCCCCTGCGGCATATCTTGACGAAAAAATACTCGGCGTTGTTTTGCCCGAGCTTTCACCGGAGGCACTGGCGGCGGCAAAGCCGGTGGTGGATGCCTGCCCGGCGGGGGAGCAGGCCCTGCCCGTCCGTCTGGCGGCGCTGCTGCTGAGCCTTGGCGAGGACGGCACCCGCCGCACCCTCAGGCGCCTGCGCTGCTCCAATGCCTGTATTGAGGAAACGGCGGTGCTGGTGCGGGAAGTCGTGTCGGGTGTGCCGGTATCCCTGAATATCTACGCCCGCCGACTACTGGGCAAATATAACTTGTGTACCGTGCAGCGTCTGGCGGCACTGGGCACAGCCCTGCAGCCGGAACGCTCGGCTGATTTTGCTGCACTTTCCGAATTGGCCGAACAATTGGACGCGGACGGCGTATGCTGCTGCGTCAGCCAGCTGGCTGTGAATGGCCGCGACCTGATGGCGGCAGGCGTCCCGGCGGGGCCGGGCATCCGCAAAGTGTTGGAAGCGCTGCTGGATGGCGTGATCCGGGAAGAATACCCCAATGAGCGGCAAGCCCTGCTGGCCGCAGTGCAGCAGCTTGCTGCGTCTTGACAAGCGCTTTTTTCAGAGTTACTATTATACTACTGTTTTAGTGTGTTGAATACACCAAAGGAGAACTTATGACCACACAGACCCCTGATTCAAAGCCGCATGCCCTCATTGCCATGAGCGGCGGCGTGGACAGCTCGGTGGCGGCATGGCTCATGCAGCAGGCAGGCTATGACTGCACCGGCATCACCATGCGGCTCACCCGCAACGAAACGCTGGGACAGTCCGGCTTTCACACCTGCTGCTCGGAAAAGGATATCGAGGACGCGGCAGAGGTGGCGTATGCCATGGATATCCCGTACGAGGTGTTGGATTTTACGGCCGACTTCCGGGAGCAGATCATTGAAAAATTCGTCCGCGTGTATGAGGCGGGCGGCACGCCGAACCCCTGCATCGACTGCAATAAATATATGAAGTTCCGCCATCTGCTGGACTGGGCCCGGGCACACGGCATGGAGTATGTGGTCACGGGCCACTATGCCCGGGTGGAGCAGGACGAGGCCACCGGCCGTTTCCTGCTCAAAAAGGGGCTGGACGAGGGCAAGGACCAGAGCTACGTGCTCTACAACCTCACCCAGGAGCAGCTGGCGCATATCCGCCTGCCGCTGGGCGGCCTGCACAAGACCGAGGTGCGCGAGATCGCGGAGCAGCACAAATTTGTCAATGCCCACAAGCACGACAGTCAGGACATTTGCTTTGTGCCGGATGGCGACTATGCCCGCTTTATGGAGGACTTCACCGGCAAACACTACCCGGCAGGTGACTTTCTGGACGAAAACGGCAGGGTGGTGGGCACCCACAACGGTGCGGTGCGGTACACCATCGGCCAGCGCAAGGGGCTGGGCCTTGCCATGGGGGCACCTGTGTACGTCTGCGGCAAGGACATGCAGGCAAACACCGTCACGGTAGGGCCGGAGGAGATGCTGTTCGACCGCATCGTGTATGCGGACGAGGTGAACTGGATCGCCATTCCGGAGCTGACCGGGCCGCTGCGGGTCACAGCCCGCACCCGGTACCATCAGGTGGAGCAGGCCGCCACCGTCTACCCGGCGGAGTGCGGCTTCCGGCTGGAATTTGACCAGCCCCAGCGTGCCCCTACGCCCGGTCAGGCCGTGGTGCTGTATCAGGGCGACACGGTGCTGGGCGGCGGCACCATCACCCGCGTAGAAAAGTAAGGAGAACGAAATGCAAAATCAGTATTCCCGCACGCAGCTGCTGCTGGGCGCGGAAGCCATGGAAAAATTGCACAATTCCCGCGTGGCGGTGTTCGGCATCGGCGGCGTGGGCGGCTACACGGTGGAAGCGCTGGCACGCAGCGGTGTGGGTGCGCTGGACCTCATTGATGATGACAAGGTCTGCCTGACCAACCTGAACCGCCAGATCGTGGCCACCCGCAAGACCGTGGGCCAGTACAAGGTGGATGTGGCCGAACAGCGTATCCACGAGATCGACCCCAACATCAAGGTCACCACCTACAAGATCTTCTTCACCCCGGAAACGCAGGATCAGTTCGATTTCACCCAGTACGACTATGTGGTGGATGCCATCGACACCGTCACCGGCAAGATCGCGCTGGTGGTCAAGGCCAAGGAGGCCGGTACCCCCATCATCTGCGCCATGGGCGCGGGCAACAAGATGGACCCCACCCGCTTTGAGGTGACCGACATCTACAAGACCTCGGTCTGCCCGCTGGCCAAGGTCATGCGCACCGAGTGCCGCAAGCGCAGAG